>Ga0272446_1000363_pt1 | contig 71890 bp, 50 predicted proteins | sample YNPCB0061_FD_194587 | JGI IMG/M metagenome (GOLD analysis project Ga0272446, IMG submission 194587) | Hot spring microbial mat communities from Yellowstone National Park, WY, United States - YNP-CB-006-1 | ecosystem: Environmental > Aquatic > Thermal springs > Hot (42-90C) > Sediment | place... | reverse complement strand
ACTTCCGCGCCGGAGAGCGCGCGGCGGAAGAGTTTCACCTCGTCCACCGTGCCAAAAAAGTTCTGCCAGGTGCTGCCCAGGGTGAGGTTTCCGCCCACCGAAAAATCCGGCGCAAACCCCGCGGGCAGCTCGGCCACGCGGTCCTCGAGGCCGTTGAGGTAACTCGCCAGCCGCCCGGCTGCGCGGTCGCACACCACGGCCACGTGGGTCCAGACCCCGGTGCGCATGGTTTGGAAGCCGGTCAGCCCCGCGGCGCGGACGCGGCCCTGGGCGTCCTTGTACGTGAGGTGCGGCGCCAGCGTTCCGCTCCCCAGCACATCAATCACCACCGAGCCGTCCGGGTAGGCGCCGTAGGAGAGCAACCGGCGCTGATTCATCGCCCCGGGGTGGGCCAGCTCGACCGGGCGCACCCACGCCGTGAAGGTCCAGGAGTTGGTGCCCGGCCGCAGCGCCGGCGGCAGGCTCACCGCGATCAGCCGACCCGGCGTGCCGTCCAGAAACACCGCCCGGCCGGCCGGTGAATTGGTCCAGTCCGCGCGCATCTGGCCGTGCAGGCCCTGCCCCGAGCGGTCCCGGACCTGCGCGCCACGGCCTTCGTTCAGGGGCCAGTGCAGGAGCAGGTCGGGCTCGGCGGCCTGGATGCCGAGGGCGGTCAAGACGGCGGCCACGACGGCGCGGCTCAGCCGTGGCATCCGGCCGACGCGCCGTCCCTGACGGGAAACCCACTTGGCGTTCATGCAGGCACCGTAGCGGCCCGCCGGCCCGGCGACAACGGCGGGCGCGGAGATTTTGCGGCCCGCCGCGCAGCCGGGCCTCCGCAGCGGGCGCGGTTCAGCGGAACGGTTCCCACTCCGGTTCGTTCTCGAAAATCCAGCGGTAGTACTCGCGGCAGCGCAAGCCGCCGGCGGCGGCTTCGTCCACCACCACCGTGCAGCGCGGGTGCAGTTGCAACGCCGTGGCGGAGATCATGGCGGTGATGGGGCCTTCGACCGCGCGCGCCACGATGTCCGCCTTTTCCTCGCCCGTGGCCAGGAGCAGGCAGCGGCGGCTTTCGAGGATGGTGCCCACGCCCATCGTGATCGCGCGGCGGGGCACCTTGTCCGCGCCGCCGAACAGGGGCGCGTTTTGGGCGAGGGTCACCGGGCTGAGGGCCTTGACGCGGGTGCGGGATTGGAGGGCGGAGAGCGGTTCGTTGAAGCCGATGTGCCCGGAGCGGCCGATGCCCAGGAGCTGGAGGTCAATGCCGTTGAAGCGCCGGATGAGCTCCTCGTAGTGGCGGCACTCGGCGTCCAGGTCCGGCGCCAGGCCGTCGGGCAGGTGCGTGTTGCGCGGGTCAATGTTCACCTGGTGAAAGAGGTGGTGGTTCATGTAGTGCCGGTACGAGTGCCGGTCGGTGGGCGGCAGCCCCACGTACTCGTCCAGGTTGAAGGTCGAGCACAACGAGAAATCCAGCCCCTCCTCGCGGTGAAACCGCACCAGCCGGGCATAGACCGCCTCCATCGTGCGGCCCGTGGCCAGCCCCAGCACCAGGTGCGGGTTGGCGCGCAGTTCCCGGGCGATAACCCGCGCCACCAGATCGGTCGCCGCCTCGGCCGTGGGTCGGATGATCACTTCCATGCGCGCGATGAAAGCACGTCCGCCCCCGCCGGGCCATGCCAAAGCCCCGTTGAGCCGCCGGCCGCCCGGCCCTACCTTGCGCCGCCGGTGTTGATCGCTTTCCACAAGCCGTACGGCGTGCTGTCACGGTTTACGCCCGACGGCTCGCCCCACCGGACCCTGGCCGGGTTCGGTTTTCCGCCCGGGGTGTATCCGCTCGGTCGGCTGGATGCGGACAGCGAGGGGCTCTTGCTGCTCAGCGACGAGCCGGCCTGGAACGCCCGCCTGCTGCACCCGCGCCGGGGTCATCCCCGCGAGTACTGGGTGCAGGTCGAACGCCTCCCCGCCGCCGCCGCGCTGGCCACCCTGGCCCGCGGTGTGGTCATCCAGGGCGAACGCACCCGCCCCTGCCGCGTTTGGCGGCTGGACCCGCCGCCGCCGGTGCCGCCGCGCGACCCGCCCATCCGGTTCCGAAAAAACGTGCCCGATTGCTGGCTGGCGCTCGAGCTGACCGAGGGCCGCAACCGCCAGGTCCGCCGCATGACTGCGGCCGTGGGCCATCCCACGCTGCGCCTGATCCGCGTGCGCATCGGCGGCTTCCGTTTGGGCGACCTGCCGCCCGGCCGCTGGCGGGTATTGAGCGACCCCGAGCGCGCGCTGGTGTTGGCCGACGCCTGAGGCGGGCGGGCCATTCCGGGCTTTTGTTCCGGCCCGCGCCGGCTTAGACACGGCCCGTGCCGCGCCCGACTTCGCCCGACACCGTGCCCGAGACGATGACCGCCGTGGTGTACCGCGGCCCCGGCGACCTGCGGGTCGAGACCGTGCCCGTGCCGCGCATCCGCGCCGAGGAACTGCTCGTGCGCGTGGCCGTGTGCGGCGTCTGCCCCACCGACATCAAGAAAATCCAGCACGGCACCGTGCCGCCGCCGCGCATCTTCGGACACGAGACCGCCGGCACCATCGTCCGGGTCGGCGCGCGCGTGCGCGGTTTCCGTGCGGGCGAACGGGTGGCGTTGCACCACCACGTGCCCTGCCGGGACTGTCATTTTTGCCGGCACGGCGCCTTCGCCCAGTGCGCCACGTACAAGCGCACGGGCATCACGGCGGGGTTCGAGCCCGCCGGCGGCGGCTACGCCGAGTACGTGCGCGTGAGGGCCTGGGTGTTGCCCGGCGTGGTGAAAATCCCCGCCCGCAACACCTTCCTCGAAGGCGCCCTGCTCGAGCCGGTCAACACCGTCCTCAAGGCCGTTCACCGCCTGCGCTTGATGCCCGGCGACACCGTGCTCGTGGCCGGGCAGGGGCCCATCGGCCTGATGTTCACCCGCCTGTTGACGCTGCGCGGCGCGCGCGTGCTGGCCACGGACCTGATGCCGGAGCGACTGGCGTGGGCGCGGCGGCTGGGCGCGCGCCAAACCCTGCGCGCTGACGCCCCGGACCTGCCCGAACAGGTGGCCCGCTGGACGCGCGGGCGCGGTTTGGACGCCGCGGTGGTGGCCGTGCCGGCGGATGCCGCGGTGCACCAGGCGCTCGCGTTGGTGCGCGGCGGCGGGCAGGTGCTGCTCTTTGCCCATACCCGGCGCGGCGAGATGCTCGCGATGGACGGCGCTGCCGTGTGCGTGGATGAGAAGGACCTGATCGGCAGTTATTCGGCCGACATCACCTTGCAGTCCGAAGTGGCGCGGTTGGTCTTTGGCCGGCGCTTGGACGTGCGTCCGCTGGTCACGCACCAGTTTCCCCTGGCGCAGACCGCCGCCGCCGTGGCCCTGGCGGCCCGGCCCCGACCCGAGGCGTTGAAGGTGGTGGTCAATCACTGCCTGACCGCGCCGCTGGCGCCCTGAGCCGGGCGGGGCAGCGGGGCGGCGCTCGGCCAGCGCGCAGCGTGTGGCATGCGCCGGCTGGCTGGCGCTGGGGTCGGCGGCCGGGGGAAACTTTTTCTGAAGATTTCGATTGCTTCGGCGCGGATTTCGTTGAGGGTGCCGAGCCGTCGCGTGAAGCCCGTCCCTTTGCCCGCACGCCTCCCGGCCGCCCGGCCCGGGAGCGGGCTCCGACAATCCAGGCCTGTCACTCAAGCCTCGCGGCCTCCCAAGCGGAGCGGTTGGGCCTGCAACCTGGCGGCGGCTGGCGCGTTGTTGCTGGGCAGCGGTTGCTTGTACCTGCCGTCCAAGTCGGGCACCGGGCGCGTGCTGGTGGTGGGCATCGGACTGGTAAGCATCCACGACCGGACCAACTCCCCCCTCGTGGCCACCAGCACCCAGGTCCTGGGCCTGGAGGTGAGCAACCGCCCCGGGCTCAAGTTCGGCCTGGGCTACGCCTCGAGCGTGGTCACCACGGCCAGCGACGGCGCCGAAGACGTGCGCGCCGAGGTCTCCCACTGGCCGTTCGGCCCGCTGCGCATCCGGGTGGACCGGGCCGCGCTGAGCCCGTCGCTTTCGCCCTTTCCGTTAAACCCAAACAACGACCCGTCACCCCTCGACACCCCATGAACCATCCGTCCCAAACTCCCTCCCCTCGCTCCACCCCCGCGCGGCGTCCAGGACCACTCCCGCTGCTCGGTCTGCTGGCCGTCGCCGCGTGGCTCGTCGGCTGCTCGATTGACAAGCACACCGTCATCGCCTCCACCGGCACCAGCCTGGGCATTGACGTGGCCGCGGACGCCTCGACCCAAACGCCCCGGATCAAGCTCGGCTACAACCGCGGCGAACTGGCCCTGGTGCCCTCGAACCGCTCGGCCAACAAGGAGCCCGGCTCCCGCTTGGCCGCCGCGCTGTGCGATAAATGCGCCCGCGGCGAAGCCGGCTGCACCACCCCCGAAAAATGCAAGGCCGCCCGCCAAAACACCCGCGACGGCGGCGCCACGGACACCGCCGAGGTGCTCATGGAAATCCGCATGCAGGGCGGCATCCTCTTCAACGGCATCCAGGACGCCGGCCTCTACCAGCGCCTGGCCGTGGGCAAGACCGCCGTGCAGCAGCCCGGCGCGGCCCTCATGTTCGCCCGCGACAAAAAGGGCGAGATCAGCTCAAACGCCGCCCCCGCCGTGAAAGCGGCCGTGCAGGCCGCGCCCGGCGTGGTCCAGACCACCTCCGCGAGCATCCTGGGCCGGGCCGAACTGCGCGAAGCCTTCCTGCGCTACCGCGAGGCGGGCGACACCGCCACGGCCGCCAAGTTCGAGACCGCCGCCCAGGCCGCCGGCTACAAGGCCGAAGGCGGGCGCACCGCATTCCAGGCCTTCGTCTCCGACGCCGGCGCCGGCCCGGAGAAAATTGACCTGGTCCGCAAGTCCCTCGAAGCCCAAGGGGTCAAACTCACCCCGTGATTTGCTCGCCGGTCAATCCGCAACCCCGCACTCCCCATGATCCGAACCAAAGTCATCGAATGGACCCCCGACCCCGGCCTGGACGAAGCCGCGCAGTTCGCCCACATCAAGAAAGAAATTGAGAACCAGGCCTTCGATGGCTGGTGGTCGGGCGGCGCCTTCAAGGTCGGCGGCGTCTGGCGCCTGATCTTTCAGCAGGAAGCTTGAACCACCCCGGCAAGCCGCCGCTTGCGTGGCGCGCGCTGCGGCTTCGCCGGCAAGTCCGTCCCGACTTGCCCGCCATGTCTGCCCTGGTTTGTCCCGGGTTGAGACCCGACTGTGTTTGCGTCGGCGCGCTGGTGCTGCTGGCCAGCGTGCTGACCGCCACCGGCGCCGACTTCGCCCCTGACCCGTCGGTGTTGGGCCGCCCGCTGGCCATTGCCGCAGACGGCCGCGTGCCGGTGCCGTTGTTCCGGTCCGCCGCGCCCCCCGCCGCGCCGGCCACCAACGACACGCTCGAGCTGCGCCTGCTCCCCTTCCGCGACCCGCTCACCGGCGAGACCCTGCCGGTCACTCTGAGTTTGCCGGGCCTGGCGGACACGCCCGGAGCGGAGCCGGGGCCCGTGGTGGTGCCGGCCGATTTGCCGCGCTTGGAGCTGGTGCTCCACGCCCCCGAGCCGGCGCACACCAACGTCTTCGAGGGCGCCCTGTTGTTGCGCCAGAACGGCGGCGCGTGGACCCGGCACCCGCTCGCCTTGCGCCGCCGCACGGTCGCCCGGCCGGCCGGGCTGGCGCTGGACGCCAACCTCCTCGAAGCCGCGCTGGTCCGGCCCTGGTGGGTCGTGGTGCGCGACCGGTTCCCCGGCACGCCCGCCGAACTGGGGCGGTTCACCGTGCGGGTGCGCGAAAAAAGCGGGGCCCTGCCGTTGACCGGCCTGACCGTGCGGCTCGAACAGGTGGTCAAGGCGCCGCCGGGCGGTTTTGACCTCGCGCGCCACCTGGCCTTCCGCGTCAACGACCAGCCCGTGCCCAATCTGGCGGTGTGGCCGTCCGAGGCCGCCGGAGAGACTGCCCGCATCCGCACCGTGCCGGCCGGGGGACAGGCGGAGGTCTCCGGGCATCTGCGCGGACTGGGGCCGGGTGAATACCAGGCGACCCTGCGCTTCGCCGCGGCCAACGCCGCCGAGGACGACGGCCAAAAGCTCACCCTCAAGGTGCAGGTGCGGCACGGGTGGTTCTTCGCCGTGCTGGTGCTGGCCCTGGCCCTGGGGTTGTCGTGGTTTCTGACCAAATTCCTGACCTTCGCCCGCCGGCGCCTGCTCTTGCGCCAGCGGCTCGAGGACCTGGCCCTGAACACGCACCCGGCCTACCGCAACCTGCCCGCCGCGGTCTGGGCGCGCGCCCTGCTCGCCCAAACGCGGCGGTTGACCGACCGCATCTGGCTTTCCGGGCACGACGCCATCGAGGCCAAGCTCAACCAGGCGGCGGCGCTGGCCGAGGTCTTCGCCCGCGCGGGCGAGCTGCGACGCCAGCTCGACGCCGCCGGCCTGCCCACCTTCGTGGCCCACCGCGTCCGCACCAAGATCGAAAACCTGCTGGGCGGCCTGGCCGCGCGCCGGTTCGACGAAGCGGCGCGCGCCGCGGCCGTCTCCGCGCTCGAGGCGCTGAAGGTCTGGCTGGACGACGCCCTGTACGTCGAGCAGTACCGCGCCGACCTGGGCCAGGCGGTGAAGCGGCTGGCCAACCGGGTGCGGCCGGAGTTGATCCCCGACGCCGCCGCGCGCCAAAAGATCGAGGATCTGCGGGCCGCCAGCGCGCTCCAGCCCGGCGAGGACCTCCCGGCCCTCATGCGCCGCGAAGAGGCTTACGCCCGCCTCAAGGTGCTTTGGGACCGGCGCGAGGCGCCGGAGTTTGCGGCATTGTGCGCCCACTCCGGCCACATCGAAGACTTCTTCCGCCTGGCGGATGACCAGGTTTGGCAACAACTGGAAGCGGCCGCGAAGGCCGGGCGTCTCGAGGTCCGGGCACCACTCGAGGCGCAGGCCTTTCACGACATCTGCTTCCGTGCCACGAGCGGGCAGGCGGACCTGGACGAGACCTTTCTTTTCAAACACGGACTGGTGTGGGAGTGGGCTTGGAACTTCGTGCCCCAACCGGTTGCGGACCGGGCCAGCCGGAGCGGGTGGTTGTGGACCGGGTGGTTGACCCTGCGCGAAAAATGCGTCGGCACGCGCGCGCCGGTGCGCCGGGTCGAGAACACCAGCGGGCCTTGTCTGGTGCAGTTCGCTCCCGCCCCCGGCACGCTGACCGGCACGGTCACGCTCCGCCGCCGCGACCGCGCCCTGACCGTGGACTGTCCCGTCGTGACGGTGGTCGAGGCGCGGGAGTTTGGGGTGTTGCGCGGGTTCGAGGAGATCGAGGTCTGGGCGACCGTCGTGGCCCTGGGCCTGGCGCTGGTCAGCGGCCTGGCGGCCCGGTTCTTCAACGTGCCCACTTTTGGCTCCAGCACGGATTACCTCACGCTCTTCCTCTGGGGCGTGGGCGTGGACCAGGCCAAGAACGCCTGGCAAATCTTCTCGACCTACTCGAGCCCGAGTCCGCCGCCGCGGTCCTGAGCCGGAACGGCGGAAGTACGCCTGCTCCGGACCAGCGGCCCGCGCCGGCGTGCGGTCGGTGCTTTGTCACTTGAAAGCCGGGAATTCGGGAAGGCGGGAGGGGAAAAGCCGAGGTCCGAACTCCGAAGCCCGAAGCCTTGGGATTTCGCGGTTGCCGTTTACCACCGCTGGGTGGCTGGCGGTGGCTGGCCCTGGCGGAACGGCCTTGCCGGGCGGGCGATTTCGGCCAACAGTCAAAGCGACTTCCGCGCCCGGCCCGGTGCCGGGTGCCGGGGGTCTGCGCGACCACCAGCAGGCACGTATGAATCCGGTCCCACCACCCGCCCCGGCCAACCTCGACTACGTCGAGGAGCAACTGGCCGCGTACCAGCGCGACCCGGTCTCGGTCCCGCCGGAGTGGCAGGAGTACTTCCGCCGCTGGGGCAACGGCGCGCTGAGCGCCACGCCCGTGCGCCGCGGGCCGTCCTTCCCGCGCCGCAGCTTGTTCAACCCCGCCGGCGGCCCGGCGTTCCCCGGCCCGACCACCACGCCGGCGGAAGACCTCGAGACGATGCTCCTGCTGCAACAGCGCGTGGACCGGCTGGTGCGGGCCTTTCGCACCCGGGGACACATCCTGGCGCGGGTGGACCCGTTGTCGAACTTCACGCCGTACGTGCCCCAACTGGACCCGCAGTTCTACGGCTTCACCGAGGCGGACCTGAACCGGCGATTCTACGTCGAGACCCTCGCGCGCGACCGCCGCCTGCCGCTGCACGAAATCCTCCGCCGCCTGCGCGAGATTTACTGCGGCGCGGTGGGCGTGCAGTACATGCACATTGACGACCTGCGCATCCGGCACTGGCTGCAGGACCGCATCGAAAGCCCCGCCTTCCGCGCCCGGCTCAGCCGCGACACCCAGCTCCGCATCCTCACCCGGCTCACCGATGCGGTGGTCTTCGAGCAGTTCATCCGCAAGAAATTCGTCGGCGCCAAAAGCTTCTCCCTCGAGGGCGGCGAGACGCTCATCCCGATGCTGGACCTGGCCATCGAAAAGGCCAGCGAGCTGGGCGTGCGCGAAATCGTCCTGGGCATGGCCCACCGCGGCCGGCTCAACGTGCTGGCCAACATCATCGGCAAAAGCCCGCGCGAAATCTTCCGCGAGTTCGAGGACAAGGACCCGGACCTGTACCTGGGCGGGGGCGACGTGAAGTACCACCTGGGTTACAGCAGCGACTTCATGACCGCCGCCGGCCGGCGGGTGCACCTCTCGCTGTGCTTCAACCCGAGCCACCTCGAGTTCGTCAACCCGGTGGCCGAGGGCCGCGTGCGCGCCAAGCAGGACCGCGCCGGCGACACCGAGCGGCGCCAGATCATGGCCCTGCTCATCCATGGCGACGCGGCGTTCATCGGCGAGGGCGTGGTGCAGGAGACACTCAACCTCAGCCGCCTGCCCGGCTACCGCACCGGCGGCACCGTGCACATCATCGTCAACAACCAGATCGGCTTCACCACCCCGCCCACGGAAGGGCGCTCGACCCTCTACGCCACGAGCGTGGCGCGCATGTTGCCCGCGCCGGTCTTCCACGTGAACGGCGAGGACCCGGAGGCCGTGGCCCGGTGCATCCAACTGGCGCTCGAGTTCCGCCAGCAGTTCCAGCTCGACGTGGTGCTGGACCTGTACTGCTACCGCCGCCTGGGCCACAACGAGGGCGACGAACCGTCCTTCACCCAGCCCGAGCTCTACCGGCTCATCGAGCAGCGCCCGCCCGTGCGCGAGGCCTATCTCGAACACCTCCTCCAACTGGGCGGCATCACCCGCGCCGAGGCGGATGAAATCGCCCGCCGCCGCCAGGAATGGCTCGAACAACACCTCAACGAGGCTCGCGGCGCCGGTTACTGCGCCCTGCCGCCCAGCAGCCTCTCCGGCATCTGGCAGGGCTACTACGGCGGCCCGGAGCGGCGGGAGGACGAGCCGGACACCGGCGTGCCCGGGCCCAAGCTGGCCGACCTGTTGGTCCGGCTGACCACGGTGCCGGGCGATTTCACCGTGCACCCGAAGCTCAGGCGCTTCCTGGAGGCGCGTCGGGAAATGGCCGCCGAGCGGCGCCCGCTGGACTGGGCGGCGGCCGAGGCCCTGGCCTTCGCCACGCTGGCCGACGCGGGATACCGCGTGCGCCTCTCGGGCCAGGATTGCGAGCGGGGCACCTTCAGTCAGCGCCACGCCGTGCTGCACGATTACCAGACCAGCCAAAAGTACTGTCCCCTCCAGCACCTGCGCGAGGGGCAGGGACCGGTCGAGATTTACAACAGCCCCTTGTCCGAGACCGGCGTGCTGGGCTTCGAGTACGGTTACAGCCTGGACACGCCCGACGGCCTGGTGCTGTGGGAGGCGCAGTTCGGCGATTTCGCCAACGCCGCGCAGGTGATCATTGACCAGTTCATCGCCAGCGGCGAGGACAAGTGGCGGCGGCTCTCGGGGCTGGTGCTGTTGTTGCCCCACGGCTTCGAGGGCGCCGGGCCCGAGCACTCCAGCGCCCGGATCGAGCGCTTCCTGAGCCTGGCCGGCGAGGACAACCTCCAAATCGCCCAGCCCAGCACTCCGGCCCAGTTCTTCCACCTGCTGCGGCGCCAGGTGTTGCGCCGCTGGCGCAAGCCGCTGGTGGTCTTCACCCCCAAGAGCCTCTTGCGCCACCCGGAGGCGGTCTCGCCCCTGGCCGAGTGCGCCGCCGGCCGGTTCCGCCGCGTGCTGCCCGACCCGCGCGGCGTGCCGATGCGGGAGGTGCACCGGGTCCTGCTGTGCAGCGGCAAGATTTACTACGAACTGGAGGCGCGGCGCCGCCAACTGGGCCGCGAGGACGTGGCCATCCTCCGGCTCGAACAGTTCTACCCCTTCCCGTGGCCGGAGTTGGAAAGCCTCCTGGCCGAATGCGCCCCCGGCACCCACGTCATCTGGGTCCAGGAAGAACCCGAGAACATGGGCGCCTGGTACTTCCTGCGCGTGACCGTGAGCATGGCCTTCCTGGGCCGGTTGCCCTTCAGCGGCGTGTGCCGTCCGGCCTCCGCCAGCCCGGCCACCGGCTCGCACGCCGCCCACCAGATCGAGCAGGAACAGTTGCTCGAGCGCGCCTTTGCCGGCCCGGACCACCAGCCGCGCCCGCGCACCGAAACCATCGTCGGCACCAAGCAAGTCGTCCCCACCCCCGCCTGACCATGCCCGTCGAACTCGTTGTCCCCTCCGTCGGCGAATCCGTCACCGAAGTCGAAATCGGCGACTGGCTCAAACAACCCGGCGACCCCGTCCGCAAGGACGAAGCCGTCGTGGTGCTTGAGACCGACAAGGCCACCGTCGAAATCTACGCCCCGGCCGACGGCACCTTGGGCCGCCAACTCAAGGTCAAGGGCGACAAGGTCAAAGTGGGCGACGTGGTGGGCACGTTGGAAACCGACGGCCCGCCCGCCGCGCCAGCTCAACCCGCGGCCACGCCCGCGGCAACCTCCGCCGCGCCGGCTGCTCCTGCCGGGCCACCCCAAGCCGCCACTGCGTCCTCCGCCCGGCCGGCCACGGAACCGCGCGTGATGCCCGCCGCCGCGCGCGCCGCCGCCCAGGCCGGCTTGAAAGCGGAAGAAATCCCCGGCACCGGCCCCGGCGGACGCGTGCTCAAAGAAGACGTGCAGCGCGCCCTCGAGGCCAAAACCGCGCCCCCAGCTACGAAACCAGCCCCGGAACCCGCCGCCGCCCCTGCGCCGACCGCTCCGCCCGCAACGCCGCCCGCGGCCGCGGCCGCCGGGCGCGAGGAAGAGGTGGTGCCCATGAGCCTCATCCGGCGCAAGATCGCCGAGCGGCTCTTGCAGGCGCAGCAGACGATGGCGTTGCTCACCACGTTCAACGAGGCGGACCTGAGCGCCGTGTTGGCCCTGCGCGCGCAGTACCAGGAGGCGTTTCAGGCGCGCTACCAGATCAAGCTCGGGCTCATGTCCTTCTTCGTGAAGGCAACCATCGAGGCGCTCAAGGAAGTGCCCGCCCTCAACGCCGAAATCCGCGGCACCGACATCGTCTATCGGAACTACTTCGACATCGGCGTGGCCATCGGAGGCGGGCGGGGTCTGGTGGTGCCGGTGCTGCGCCACGCCGAGCGGCTGAGCTTCGCGGAGATCGAGCGGGCCATTGCCGACTTCGCCCAGCGGGCGCGCGAGAACAAGCTCCGGCCCGACGAACTGGTTGGCGGCACCTTTACGCTCACCAACGGCGGCGTGTACGGCTCGCTGCTCTCGACCCCGTTGATCAACCCGCCGCAGAGCGGCGTGCTGGGCATGCACGCCATCCAGGACCGCCCCGTGGCGCGCGACGGCCAGGTGGTCATCCGGCCCATGATGTACCTGGCCCTGACCTACGACCACCGCCTGGTGGACGGCCGCGAGGCGGTGACCTTCCTGCGCCGCGTCAAGGACCTGGTCGAAAACCCCGCCCGGATGCTGCTGGAGGTGTGAGCATGTCGGCGAACCAGTTCGATTTAGTGGTCCTCGGTGCCGGGCCGGGCGGCTACCAGGCCGCGCTGCGCGGCGCGCAACTGGGCCTGCACGTGGCCTGTGTCGAACGCGAGCCCGCCCTGGGCGGCACCTGCCTGCGCATCGGCTGCATCCCCAGCAAGGCCCTGCTCGAATCGAGCGAGAAATTCGCCGAGGCCCGCCACGCCCTGGCCCGGCACGGCATCCAAACCGGCCCCGTCGAGCTGGACCTGCCGGCCATGCTCCGCCACAAGGACGCCGTTGTGGCCGCGCTTACCAAGGGCGTCGAGGCTCTGTTCAAGAAAAACCGGGTCACCCGCTTCACCGGCCACGCGCGCCTGGCCGGCCCCGGCCGCGTGGTGGTGGAAAACGGTGCCGGCGCCACCGAGCTGACCGCCCGACACATCCTGATTGCCACCGGCAGCAAACCCGCGGCCCTGCCCGGCGTGGCGTGCGACGGCGAGCGCATCGGCACCAGCACCGAGGCGTTGAGTTACCCGGAGGTGCCCAAGCATCTGGTGGTCATCGGCGCCGGCTACATCGGCCTCGAACTGGGCTCGGTCTGGCGCCGCCTGGGCGCGAAGGTGACCGTGCTCGAGTTTCTGCCCCGCATCCTGCCGGGCATGGACGGCGAACTGGCCGCCGAAGCGCAGAAGTTGCTGACCCGCCAGGGCCTCGAGTTCCGCTTGGGCGCGCGGGTGACCGGCGCCACGCTCACGCCGGGCGGTTGCCGCGTGGAAATCGAGGGCGCCGAACCGGTGGAGTGCGACCGCGTGCTCGTGGCCGTGGGCCGCGTGCCCAACACGGAAAACCTCGGCCTCGAGACCGTAGGCCTTGCGCCCGACGAAAAAGGCCGCATCCCCGTGGACGAGCACTTCGCCACGCGCGCGCCGGGCATTTATGCCATCGGCGACGTGATCGGCGGGCCGATGCTCGCGCACAAAGCGGGCGAGGAAGGCGTGGCCTGCGTCGAGCGGTTGGTCACCGGTTACGGGCACGTGGATTACCAGACCATCCCGGGCGTGTGCTACACCGAGCCGGAAATCGCCTCTGTGGGCCGCACCGAAGAACAACTTCAGGCGGAGCAAATCGCCTATCGCAAGGGCGTCTTCCCCTTCCTGGCCAACGGCCGCGCGCGCTCGCTGGGGCAGACCGAAGGGCGCGTGAAGGTGCTGGCTGACGCACGCACCGACCGCGTGCTGGGCGTGCACATCCTGGGACCGCGTGCCGGCGAACTGATCGCCGAGGCGGCCGCCGCGATGGCCTTCGGGGCCAGCAGCGAGGACCTCGCCCGCGTGTGCCACGCGCACCCCACGCTGGCCGAGGCGCTCAAGGAAGCCGCGCTCGCGGTGGACGGCCGGGCGCTGCACATCTAGTCAGAAGCGCGTCCACCGGTGGCGCGGCTTCGCCCCGCGCGCGGCGGCTGATGAACGCTTGTGTCGGGGCATCTGCCAGCGGCGCTTCCGGCCCAACGCTCCCGCCGGCCGGTGCGGTTCACGGCAGCAGGCGGGCCGCCCAGGCCGTCCCGCGCCGCAGCAGTTCTCCCACGGGTTCCGCGCCGAAGGCCCGGGCGTCATGCCCCAGCGGGGTGTGGAAGACGCGTCCCCGGCCATACTCGCGTACGAAGGCCATGGGATAATCCCGGCCGTCCACATTGGAGCGGGCGGTGGCCAGGACGCGGATCGGCGCATCGCCCTCGAGGCAGGTGTAGAGTTCGTCCACGGTCGTGAAGTCCTCGAGCCCGTTCGTCACCGGGTGCTCGCGGTCACGGATGTTGACCGTGAACGGCCCGTACGGGTCGTGCTGGCGGCCGCCGTCGGGGCCGTACCAGGTGCGGCCGGCCAGGTGCTTGAACTCCGGCCATTCGCCGTACCAGGCGCCACAGGCAAAGTGTACCAGCACCAGCCCGCCGCCCTGTTCGACGTAGCGCCGCAGGTTCTCGCGCGCGGCGGGACCGGGGCCGGGCACCTGCCAGTTCTGGAAGTGCAACAGTACGGCGGCGTAGTTCGTGAGCGCGGCCGAGTCGAGCAGGTGCGGGTCCTCGGTCACGGTGACGCGCAGGCGCGGGTCTTTCTCGAGTTGCGCGCGCAGGACCGGCGTGGTCTCGCGCCAGTGATGGCCGGGGTAGTCCACGCCGGTGACCAGGAGAATCTTCGCCGGGGCCGTGTCGGCGGCCAACGACGGGAGAACGAGGGACGCCCACAGCCGCAGGACGAGGGTGAGGCGTGACCGGGCCGCGGGGGCCGGTCGGGCAAGGCGCGGTGTGCTCATGGGGGTTGGAGTGGGTTAGCGGCGGGCAGGCGGTCCGTCACGCGGAAAAAGTCGAAGTCCGCCCAGCCCCCGGCGGTGCGGGTGGCGTAGTGAAACAGGGCAAAGCGGTAGCCCATGAAGTGCGGCAGGGTGTAAGTCATGCGCAGGGGCCGGCCGATGGCGGTCCATTGCCGGCCGTCCGGGCTGAAGTAAAAGCGGCCCAGGTCGGCGCGGTTTTGGAAATCGCCGGCGGCCATGAGCCAAACGGTGGGGCCGGGCAGCGGCACGCGCTCGACCTCCTGCGGCGCGTCGGATTCCGCGCTGACCATGACCAGCCAGCGGGCGTCCTCTTCTTGCCGGACGCCCACCAGGCCGAAGCGCCGTTGCAGCAGGGCCAGCCCCGCGCAGTCGCCCGGCTTCATGCCGGAGGCGTCCAGGACAGTGACGGCGGCGCACTCCGGGCCAAAGGTGCGTTGCGTGAGGGTGTTTCTGGCCTGAAGGAAGCCCGGGTCCACGCGCCCGGCGGTCAACCGCAGCCAACCCGGCCGCGCGGAGAGCGACCAGAAACGCGGGTCGGGATTGTGGTTCCACTGCCAGGCCAGCGGGAGCGGCGGCTCGCCCGGCTGGCGGCTGAATTCGTCGGAAGCGACCAGGTTGGCCAGGGCATTTGTGGCGCCGGGGATGTCCAAGGTTTCCGGCACGCGACCGTCCACGCCGTACACCGGCCAGTCATCTTCCCAGCGCACCGGCACCAGGTACGGAATCCGTCCCACGGCGCCGTGGTCCTGGAAGAGCAGGGCGTACCAGTCGCCGGCGGGAGTATCAATCAGGCCACCCTGCGCAATGCCCGCGTGCTGGAGGGCCACGCGGCCTTCGTAGGGCCCGGTCAACTGGTCGGCTCGGAAGATCAACTGGGTGCGCATCCCGCCGCGCGGCCAGGTGATGAGGTTCAGGTAGTATTTGCCGCGGATTTTGCGCAACTGCGCGCCCTCGGCGGGCAGGCCGATGTTCGCGCCGGCCACGCGGCTGGCGTTGGTGATGATGACCTGGTGCAGGCCGCCGGGTAGGAGGCCGGTCAGGTCGGGCGTCAGCTCGACCAGGCGGATGTCGCCGCTTCCATAGACCATGAACACCCGGCCGTCTTCCTCGAAGTGCAGCGAGTGGTCGTGGAGTGCGGGGCTGAAGGCGTTGGCCGCCCAGGGCCCGTGCTCGGGGTCGCGGGTGCGGTACACATGGGTCTGTCCGGTGGTCGAGGAAAAGGTGGTGACGTAAAACACGCCGTCGTGATGGCGCAGGCTGCTGGCCCAGGAGCCCGCGCCGTAGGCGTTGCGCCCGTTTTGCAGGGTGAGGGCCTCGTGGTCCGCCAAGGTCTGGTAGGCGTAGCTGACCAGTTCCCACCGGATCAGGTCCCGCGACTTGAGAATGGGCAGCCCCGGGCTGAGGTGCATGGTGGTGCTGCTGAGATAGTAGGTCTCGCCCACGCGGATCACCGCCGGGTCCGGCAGGTCCAGCCAGAGCAAGGGATTGCGGGCAGCGCCGGCCGCCGTCGAGGTCGCCAGCGCCAACACGCCCGGCAGGAAGGCCGGAAACCTTCGGGCAAGTTGCATCCCGGGACAATGCGGAGCCCGACCGCGCGCGGCAAGGACGGGGCCTTGGCCTCTCGAGCGGAGCGTTCGTTCAAATCATGCGGGTGCGCCCGGGGATGGGCACGGGGTAGGTGCCGTCGGGGCCGGGCCGGACCGGCGGCTCCATGTCGTCGCGGCAGTCCTCGGGCTTGACGTGGTAGTAGAAATCCGAGGCCCAGATTTGTTCCCAGGTGACTTCCTTGCCGGTGTAGCAGGAAATCTGGCCCATGACGGTGGTCATGGTGCTGTCCACCAGGTAATCGCCGTTGTTGACGGGCTGACCGGCGCGGATGCCGGCGAAGAGCCGGTCGTGCTCGATTTGGTACGGGTCCACCTGGTGCGGGTCCTGGCTGGTGGGTTGCCAGCGCCACGGGTTTTCGCCGGTGATGCGGCAGGCCTTGATGTTGGCCACGCCCTTGGTGCCGAAGACCAGGCTCGAGTCCTCGTCGTAGCACCCGGTGGTGGTGCGGCAGAAGGCGTACACGCGCACGCCGTCGGGGAACTCGTAGATCACCGAGTGGTGGTCGAAGACGTCGCCGTAAATCGGCTCGGTCATCGAGGAACGGCCGCCCAGGCCGTGGCATTTGAGCGGCACGGCCTCCTTCAGGGCCCAACGGGTGCGGTCCAGGTTGTGGACCAGCGACTGCGGCACGTCATCGCCCGAAAGCCAGCGGAAGTGGTACTGGGTGCTGCACTGCCATTGAAGTTCGCTCAGCCCGGGCTTGCGCTCGGTCACGCCGTAGGGCGCGCGCAGGAAGTTCTCCTCGACGGAGACGATCCGGCCAATGGCGCCCTCGTGCACGCGGCGGATGGTCTCGGCGTACCCCGGGTGGTAACGGCTGTGGAGGCCGGAGACGATGCTGAGCTTTTTCTCCCGCGCCAGGTCGCAGGCCCGGCGCATCATCTTCACGGTGTAGGGGTCAATGCCGTGGGGTTTCTCAACAAAGACGTGCTTGCCCGCCTCGAGGGCCGCCAGGGCGTGGAGCGGATGGAACTTGGCCGCATTGGCGATGCAGACCACGTCGCTCAGGGCAATGACCTCTTTGTAGGCGCCAAAACCGGTGAAGCAGTGCGCGTCCGGCACCTGGACGGCGTCCGCACGGCCGTCCTTGGCCAACTCGGCACGGATGTACTCGCGCGCGTTTTTGACGCGGTCCATGAAGATGTCGCCAATGGCGACCAACCGGGCGCCCGGGTCGGCCTTGAGGGCCTGGGCGCCCGCGCCGGTGTTGCGGCCGCCGGCGCCAATGAGCCCCACGCGGAGCACGTCGCTGCCGGCCGCGTGGGCAAAGCGTTCCAGGCTGAGCCCCGCCAGGCTGACGCTGGCGGCCGCGGTGGCGGAACGACGCAGGAAGTCACGGCGGGTGACGGGGGTGGGAGTGGAATTCTTTTTCATGGCATGGAACGGGTGACAACGCCCGCCTTATGACCCATCCGGACCAACGGTTCAAGCCTTCTTCCCGGCGGGGCAGGCTTGGCACGGCTCGGCGTTCGGGGGTCGTCGCGAGTGGACGCAGGGTTGACCGGCGCGTGGGCCGGGCGAAAGTTGTGCCCGCTTCGTTGCGCCCATGTCCAAGCCGCCGGTGATCGAAGTCGAGGTGGTGTCGGAGGCCGACGGGCCGCGGGAAACGCGCGCCCGGCCGGCCGGCGCCAAGCCGCCGGTGCATCCCCTGGCGGCGCTGATTCTGCTGGCGGTGGACAACCTCTGGAGCCTGGCCGAGTGGGCGGTGGTGAGCTGGGCGGTGACGATCCCGGCCGCGTTCGTCTCGGTTTTTGTGCCCACGTATTTCCTGCACCGGCGCGGCCTGGGGCAATCTCGGGCGCGGGCGCTGGGTTGGGCGGCGCTGCTGGGGGTGATTGCGGCGGTGCCGTTCTCGGTGGGCGGCACGGCCATTGGCGCCGGGCTGCTGGCGTGGCTGGGCATTACGCGGTTGGCCGGCCGTGACGAGCAGCGGCCGCGCGCCGGGTAACCGGGCCCGCAACCGGGCCGCTGGCGGCTCTCGGGCTGGCGCGGCGGCAAAAGGCCGTTATCTTGCCGGCCTTTGGCAAGCGCATGAGCACTGTTCCCCATCTGCCGGCCCTGCGTTTGGGCCGGACGTACGAAAGTCTGGACAAGGTCGAGGTGAAGGACCACCGCACCGGCGAGGTCCGGGCGGTGGTGTCCCAGGTCAACGGCGGGATCGTGCGCCGGGACCTGGCCCGCCTGGGCGAAAGCCGGGCGGCGCTCAAAAAGTTCACCGTGGCCGAGTTGATCGAGATGTCCGCCCGGGCCGGCGAGCTGTTTTTGCGGGGCACGCTGCCCCTGGGCGACCGCGGCCACACGCAATCGGCCGACGAGTACGTGGCCACGCTCAGCGCCACCAGCGGCCTGCCGCACGTGATGGTGCGGCGCAACATGGCCAAGATTCATTACGCGCTGACCCACCTGCGCGAGGTGCTCAACGGCCTGTCGCGCGGGTTGGACCTGACCATCCTGGACCGCGGCTGGGGCGAGCAGTTTGGCACGCGGCTGAGCTTTTGTCCCACCACCCGGGCGCTGGGGCTGGTGATGCCCAGCAATTCGCCGGCGGTCAACTCGCTCTGGCTGCCGGCCCTGGCGCTGAAGACGCCGGTGGTGATCAAGCCCGGCAAGGAGGAGCCGTGGACGCCGTACCGGTTGATCCAGGCCTTTCTGGCGGCGGGCGTGCCGGCGGCGGCGTTTGGCTTTTATCCCACCGACCACGAGGGGGCGGCCACGATCCTGAACCAGTGCGGGCGCGCGCTGATTTTCGGGGACAAGTCCACCACCGCGCAATACGCCAACAACCCCGCCATCCAGATTCACGGGCCGGGTTGGAGCAAGATTCTCATCGGGGAGGACTGCATCGAGCAGTGGCGGGACTACCTGGAAGTGATGGTCAGCTCGATCAGCGACAACGGCGGCCGCTCCTGCATCAACGCCAGCGCGGTGGTGGTGCCGCGGTACGGGGCGGAGATTGCCGACGCCCTGGCCCGCGAGCTGGGACCGGTGCAGCCCACCCGGCCGGAGGACCCGGCGGCGCGATTGAGCGGGTTCGCCAACCCGAAGATGGCCGACTTCATTGACGCGCAGATCGAGGAGGGACTCCGGACGCCCGGCGCCGAGGACGTGACGGCGCGCTACCGCCAGGGCCCGCGCAAGGTCGAGTTCGAAGGCGGGGTGTACCTGCGGCCGACCATCGTGCGGTGCGATTCGTTCGATCACCCGCTGGCCAACCGCGAGTTCCTTTGCCCGTATGCGAGCGTGGTCGAGGTGCCGCAGGACCAGATGCTGGCGAAGATCGGCTACACGCTGGCCTGCACGGCCATCACGCGCGACCCGGCCTTCATCGAGGCGCTCGAGGCGTTTCCCGAAATCGAGCGGCTCAACATCGGCCCGGTGTCCACGATGACCATCTCCTGGGACCAGCCGCACGAGGGGAACCTGTTCGAGTTCCTGTGGAAACGGCGGGCCATCGAGCGCGCGTGGTAGGCGCGCGCCCGGGGGCAGGGCAATAAGGATTTGCGCTGCCGAATCTGCCGCGCGGCCGTGCGGCCGCGCTCAGGCGGCGGGCGCAGCCGCGGCGGCGCCGCCGTTGGGCTGCTGCGGCAGGACCAGGGTGATGGTGGTGCCCTGACCCGGCGCGGTCTGGACCAGCAGGGCGCCGCGGTTGAGGAGGAGCAGGCGCTTGACGAAGCTCAGGCCCAGCCCGCGGCGGCGGCCGGTTTCGGCGGCCGGCGAGCGCGGTTCCAGCAGGCGCTCGAGGACTTCAGCGGGCATGCCCGGGCCGGCGTCGGCCACGCGGAAGGCCAGCACGGGGCTGTCGGGGTTGAAGTCGTCGGCTTGCAGCACGCGGTCCGGGCTGACGCCGGTTTGCTTGAGCACGGCGGCGAAGTTGGGGAATGGCTGCACGCCGATGTGGACGCTGGCGTGGGGCTTGGAGGCCTGAAGGGCGTTGAGGGCCAGGTTCAGGAGCATTTGGATTACGTCCGTGCCGTGGGCGTGGATTTCCAGGTCCTCGGACAGAAAGGCGAAGTTGACGCGCCGGTCGTTGAGGGCGGGGTAGGCTTGGAGCAACTCGCGCAGGTCCAGCAAAAGGCGGTTGGCGCTGGCGCGGTTGCTCTCGACCCGGCTCTGACGCAGCAGGCCCAGGTAGCGTTGGACGACCTCGGTGACGTTGTCGGCCTGTTTGGCCACGGCTTGCAGGCGCTCGCTGAAGGCCTGCAAGGCCTGGCCCTCAAGCACGGGCGTGGAGCGCAACTGGCGCGTGAGCAGCGAGGTCAGCCCCACGATCACGGTCAGTGGCTTGTTGATGTCGTGGAGCACGCCGCTGTAAATCTCGGTCTGGGTGGTGAGGCGTTCCTCGCGGCGGCGCAGTTCCTCCAGTTCGCGCTGGAGCGCCTGGGCCTCGGCCAGCGTGGCCTTGCGGCGCTCGGCCTCGATGCGGCGTTCCATGAGCCGGGCCACGGCGCTGCGGAGGGTCACCAGGTCGCACGGCTTGGAGAGGTACTCGGCCGCGCCCAGGCGCAGGGCATCCTGGGCGGATTCCAAGGCGGCAAACCCGGTCAGGAGCATGACCTCGATGTCCGGCGCCATGAGCTTGATGCGTTCGAGGGTTTCGAGCCCGGACATGCCGGCCATGCAGATGTCCAGCACGGCGGCGTCCACCGGCTCGCGTCCCACGATCTCGAGCGCGGTGTAGCCGTCGCTGGCCACGAGGACGCGGTAGTCGTTCTCGAAGATGTGGCGGAGGGCCTCGCGCGGGCCTTCCTCGTCGTCCACGATAAGCAGGGTGCGCCGCGAGAAGGGTTCCGCGGCCGGAGCGTTGGTTGGTTTGATGGCTTCGGTCATGATGTTTATCCCAAGGTTGCCCGGTCCAGACCCGTCTGGACCGGTGTGCTACGGCCCGATTCTTAGCGGGGCCAATTCGGTTGTAAAAGCCCAAATTTTCCTCGGACGGTTGCGTCATCCGCGGACCGGCCGTCGCCTCCTGCCGCCCAAGGGCGCGGGGCCGCGGGCGGGTGGGCGTGGGGCGCGGCGAAGTTTTGTTGGCCAAGGCGGCCGGCTGGCCTAAAAATGGCCCTTTCACAACACCAACTCGAATCGAAGCAGCGCGAACCATGAAAGAATACGCACCGGGAGACCTTCGGAACTTCGCCCTCGTCGGCCACGCCACCTGCGGCAAAACCATGCTGGCCGAATGCCTGCTGGCCTGCAGCGGGGTCATCGGCCGCTTGGGTAGCGTGGCCGCCGGCACCACCGTCTCGGATTACCACGAGAGCGAGCAGAAACGCCAGATTTCCATCCAGACCTCGCTCCTGCACACCGAGTGGCTGGGCAAGAAGCTCAACATCCTCGATGCCCCCGGGTACCAGGATTTCGCCAGCGAGGCGCTGAGCGCCCTGCGCGTGAGTGATTTCGCCGTGCTGGTGGTGCATGCCGTGGACGGGGTGGGGCTGGGCACCATGCAGATGGCCGAGCACATCCGCGAGTTTGGCCTCCCCAAGATCATCGTGGTGAACATGACCGACAAGGAGCACGCGGACTTCGACGCCGTGCTCGCCGAGTTGAAAGGGCGTTTCGGCTCGAAGGTCATCCCCCTGGCGCTGCCCGTGGACCCCGGTCCCGGCTTCCACAAGGTGCTGGACGTGATGCGCACCGAACTCATCACCTATGCCCCGGACGCCTCCGGCAAGTACGGCGAGGCGCCCGCCACCGGGGAGTGGGCGGAGAAGGCCCGGGCGCTGCACCAGGAGCTGATCGAGCACACCGCCGAGGCCGATGACCAGCTCATGGAGAAGTTCTTCGAGCAGGGCGGCCTGACCGAGGAGCAGTTGCGGGCCGGCGTGCATGCCGCCTTTCAGAAGGGCGAGATCATCCCGGTCTTCTGCACCTCGGCCGAGCACAACATCGGCGTGGCCCGGCTCCTGGATTTCATCGCCAAGTACGGTTCCTCGCCGCTGGACCGGCCGGCCGTCACCGGCGAGGACGCCCAGGGCCAGCCCGTGGAGGTCAAACTCACCGACCCCAACCCCGTGGCCTTCGTCTTCAAGACCATGAACGAGGCGCACATCGGCGAGGTCTCCTTCCTGCGCGTGTACGCCGGCACGGTGCGCTTCGGCATGGACCTCTACAACCCCGCCCGGGGCATCACCGAGCGCATCGGCCAGCTCGCGTGGCTCAACGGCAAAACCCGCGTCGCGGTCAACGCCCTGGGGCCGGGCGACATCGGCGTGACCGTGAAACTCAAAAACACGCACACCGGCGACACCCTCTGCGCGCCGGGGCTGACCGTGCGCCTGCCGCGGATCGAGTTCCCCAAGCCCAACATCCACGCCGCCCTGCGCCTCAAGTCCAAGGGCGAGGAAGACAAAGTGGCCCAGGGCCTGGCCGCGCTGGCCAACGAAGACCCCACCTTCCACTACACCGTGGACGCCGAGCTCCACCAAACCGTCCTCTCCGGCCAGGGCGAGCTGCACCTCCAGGTTATCTCCGAAAAACTCCGCGCCCGCTACAAGGTGGACTTCGACCTGGTGGCTCCGCGCATCCGCTACCGCGAGACCATCAAGGCCCGCGGCGAGTCCAAGTACCGCCACAAAAAGCAGACCGGCGGCGCCGGCCAGTTCGCCGAAGTGTGGATGCGCATCGAGCCCCTGCCCCGCGGCTCCGGCGTGGTCTTCACCGAAAGCCTGGTCGGCCAAAACGTGGACCGCGTCTTCGTGCCCTCGGTCGAAAAGGGCGTCAACGCCGCCTGCGCCGAGGGCATCCTGGCCGGCTACCGGGTCATGGACGTGAAGATTGATTTCTACGACGGCAAGATGCACCCGGTGGACTCGAAGGACATTGCCTTCCAGATCGCCGGTAAGGAGGCCTTTCGCGAGGCCTTCCTGGCCGCCCGCCCCTGCCTGCTGGAGCCCATCCACCGCGTAGAAATCAAGGTGCCCTCCGACGCTATGGGCGCGGTGCTGGGCGACCTCTCCAGCCGCCGCGGCAAGATCCTGGACATGGACGCCGACGGCAATTTCCAGATCGTCAAGGCCCACGTGCCGGCCATGGAGCTGTACCAGTACTCGACCGTGTTGCGCTCGCTCACCGGCGGCCGCGGCGTGCACAAGGAAGAATTCGACCACTACGAGGAAATGCCCAAGGAACTCGAGGCCAAGGTCATCGCCGAGGCCAAGAAGGCGAAGGAAGAACAACACGCCGCCTGAGCCGGTCCCGCGCCGCGTCCGGCCCTTGGGAAACGGCCCGGCCGGTGCGGCCCGGCCGGGCGCCGGAGGCGCGGCTTGCCTTGGCGGCGCGCCTCATTAAGCTTCGCGGTCCATGAAATTCGAGACCCTCTGCCTCCACGGCGGCACGCAACCCGACCCCACCACGCTGGCCCGGGCCGTGCCGGTGTACCGCACCAGCTCCTACGTGTTCAAGAGCACCGAACACGCCGCCAACCTGTTTGCCCTCAAGGAGCTGGGCAACATCTACTCCCGCCTGATGAACCCCACCACCGACGTGCTCGAAAAGCGCGTCGCCCTGCTCGAAGGCGCGCCCGAACTGGGCGGCCTGGGCATCGCCTCCGGCACCAGCGCGGTCTTTTACTCGATCATCAATCTCGCCCAGGCCGGCGACAACATCGTCTCCGCCCGCAACCTTTACGGCGGCACCTACACGATGTTCGACACCATCCTCCCCACCCTGGGAATCACCGTGAAGTTCGTGGACTCGAACGACCCGGAAAACTTCGCCCGCGCCATTGATGAACGCACCCGCGCGCTGTTCTGCGAATCGGTCTCGAACCCCGCCCTGGAAATCACCGACCTTGAGGCCGTGGCCCGCCTCGCCCACGCCGCCGGCCTGCCGCTGATCGTGGACTCGACCTTTTCGACGCCGTACCTGACCCGGCCGCTCGAGTTCGGGGCGGACATCGTGGTCCATTCACTCACCAAGTGGCTGGGCGGCCACGGCACCGGCATCGGCGGCGTGGTGGTGGACGGCGGCCGGTTCAACTGGGCCGCCGGCAAGCATCCGCTGTACACCACCCCCGACGCCTCTTACCACGGCCTGCGCTGGGGGCTGGACCTGCCCGACCCGCTCCGGCCGCTGGCCTACATCCTGCGGATGCGCACCGTGCCCCTGCGCAACCTGGGCGCCTGCATCTCCCCGGACAACTCGTGGATGTTCCTCCAGGGCATCGAAACCCTGCCCTTGCGCATGGAACGGCACTGCGAAAACGCCTTGGCCGTGGCGCGCTATCTCCAAAAACATCCCGGCGTGACCTGGGTGCGCTACCCGGGCCTGCCCGAGGACCGCGAGTTCGCCCGCAACCAGAAGTACCTCCGCGGCCTGGGCGGCGCGATGGTGGTCTTCGGCATCAAGGGCGGCAAGGAAGCCGGCGCCCGGTTCATTGACCACCTCAAGCTCTTTTCCCACCTGGCCAACGTGGGCGATGCCAAATCCCTGGCCATTCACAGCGCCACCACCACCCACTCGCAACTGAACGAGGAGCAACAGCGCGCCGCCGGCATCACCCCGGACCTGGTGCGTCTGAGCATCGGCCTGGAAAACATCGAGGACATCCTGGCCGACCTCGACCAGGCCCTGCGCGCGGCCACGGCCTGAACGGCGGCTTGTTCGGCGGGCGGCGGGGCCGGTAAACTGGCGCCGCCGCGCTTTTCCTTATGACGCGCTCCATCGGCCGGGTTCGCACCCAGTTCTTCGAGTACGACAACCCCCGCCAGCCCCTGCGGCTGCGGGTGGGCGGCAAGCTGGCCCGGTTCACCCTCGCCTACGAAATGTACGGCCGGATGAACGAGGAGCGCTCGAACGTCATCCTGCTCTTCCACGCCATGACCGGCAGCCAGCACGCCGCCGGCTACAACCCCCGCGTGCCCGGCCTGGACCACCGCTGGACCGAGGAAATGCACCACGGCTGGTGGGACGGCTTCATCGGCCCGGGCAAGGCGCTGGACACCCGGCGCTTCTGCGTGCTGTGCGTGAATTACCTGGGCGGCTGTTACGGCTCGACCGGCCCGGCCTCGCTCAACCCCGCCACCGGCAAACGCTGGGGCCCGAGCTTCCCGGTGCTGCGCATGAGCGACATCGTGGACTCGCAAATGAAATTGCTCGAGGCGCTGGGGGTCAGGCGCCTCCACGCGGTCATCGGCGCCTCGATCGGCGGTTACCTGGCGCTGCTCACCGCCACGCGCTACCCGGAGCGGGTGCGCATCGTGGTGCCCATCGGCACCGGCGTCGAGACCACCATCTACCAGCGCATCCTCAACTTCGAGCAGATCACCGCCATCGAGGGTGACCCCAACTTCCGCGGGGGCGATTACTACGACGGCACCCCGCCCGAGCTCGGTCTGGCCCTGGCCCGGCGCATCGCCCACAAGACCTTCGTCTCGCTGGACACCCTGCGGGAGCGCGCCCGGGGCGAGGTCGTCAGCCAGAAACCGCCCCACGGCTGGTACGAGATGAACCACCCGGTCGAGTCCTACATGCTCCACCAGGGCCTGAAGTTCGTCCGGCGCTTCGACGCCAACACCTACCTGCGCATCCTCGACGCCTGGCAATGGTTTGACCTGGTGGCCGAGGCCGGCGGCCGGGACCTGAACAGCCTCTTCGAGCGTTGTCGCGACCAGGAGTTCCTGGTCTTCAGCATTGACTCCGACGGCATGTACCCGCCCGCCGAGCAGGCCAAGCTGGTCAACCTGCTCAAAAAGGCCCGCGTGCCCGTCATGTGGATCACCGTCCACTCCGACAAGGGCCACGACTCGTTCCTGCTCGAACCCCGCCTGTACACCCCGCATCTGACCCAGGTGCTGGACCTGCGCTGAAACCGCCCCCGGCGCGGTAGGCAGGCCCCCGAAGTGATGGCCCTCCGGACAAGCCTGCCGCCTACGGAACTCAACGCCGCCCAATGGCCGGCCGCCCCTCGCGCTGCTTGGAGCAGGAAAAGCTGTCGGCTCAAGCGCCCGAACATCTGGCTCCGAAGAATGCCAGCCGGGCGTTGGCGCATTTGAGTTTTTTTGAGCGCCGACGTCAGCAAGCCCCACCCACAGCCGTTCTCCCTCCATACTGCCTCGGCCTGTACCGGCGATAATCCCGGGAATGTTGCGGGTGGTCCAAAAACTGAAATGCACCCGTCGGGCGTGGTTCCCCGAAAACGGGGTTGCCGGTGGCAGGCGCGTCGCCTAAGCTGCCGGGCGTGTTGGCCGGGGGGGCTCGCTCCAGCCCTCCCGCCCCGGCCGCCCGGGCGCGCTTAGCTCAGCGGAAGAGCACTTCCTTCACACGGAAGGGGTCGTAGGTTCAAATCCTGCAGCGCGCACCATCCTGTCGCGTTTGGTTTTCCCGCGCTTCCTTCGCTGAACCGGATCGCGTTGCGCGGCGTTCTGCGTTCACTCCGCCGGCCGCCAGTCCAGCACCCGGAGCTGGATGTGCGGTTCGCCCCGGTACACGCGCACCTGGGGAGTGACCGCGAGATCGAACCGCCCCTCGGGCCAGGCTTTGTTGCCTCCGCCCCACCACACCGCCTCGAACGTGCGCCCGCCCTGGCCGACCCAGAACTTGGCGTGCAGCGCGTCGCGGCCCAGCTTTTGCGGCGGGCGGCGGTGGGTCAACCCGGCCACCAGCAATTGCACTGGCGGGTTTTCCTGGCCGAAAGGCTGCAGGCGTTCGATCTCGGCCAGCCCGGCCTCGGTGAGCGCGTCCAGGGACACCGCCGCGTCCAGGCGCAACACGGGTTGAAGTTGGGCGGGGCGGAGCGTGCGGCGGGCCAGTTCATTGAGGCGGGCGCGCAGGGCGCCGACGTTCTCCGGGTGCACGGTCAGCCCCGCAGCCATGGCGTGGCCGCCGTGGCGCACCAGCAGGTCGTCGCACTGCCGCAACGCGGCCGCCAGGTCAAAACCTTCGATGCTCCGGCCGCTGCCGCGCCAGGCGTGGCCGTCCCCGCCCAGAATGATGGTGGGCCGGTAAAATTCCTGGAGCACCCGCGAGGCCACGATGCCCACCACGCCCACGTGCCAGAGCAGTTGGCCCTCCACGATCACGTAGTCCGTGGCCGGGTTGAACCGGGCGCGCACTGCGCCGATGACTTCCTCGGCGATGCCGCGTTCGAGGTTTTGGCGCTCGGTGTTGCGGGCGTCCAGGGATGCCGCCAGGGCCCGGGCGCGCTCGGGGTCCCGGGCCAGCAACAGCTCGAGGGCTTCGCTGGCGTCTTCGAGCCGGCCGGCGGCGTTGAGCCGGGGAGCGAGCAGAAAACCCACCTCGTACGGCCGGATGGGGCCGCGGATGCCGGCCACTGCGCAAAGCGCCTGAAGGCCGGGGCGGGTGTTGTGCTGGTTGATCCGGCGCAGGCCCGCCGTGACCAGGCGGCGGTTTTCCCCGCGGAGCGGCACCAGGTCCGCAATGGTGCCCAGGGCCACCAGGTCCAACAGCGGTTTGAGGTCGAAGCGGGCCGTCTCGGGCCGGCCCCGGGCGCGGCCGTGCTTGATGAGGCCGTGGGCGAGTTTGAAGGCCAGGCCGGCCGAGCACAGCTCCCGGAAACTTTCCGCGCCGGCAGGACCGAGCTGGGGGTTGACCAGCGCGCAGGCGGCGGGCGGAGGATCGGCCACCTGGTGATGGTCCAACACGATCACCTCCACGCCCTGCTGGCGGAGCCAGGCGATGGTTTCGACCGCGGTCGAGCCGCAGTCCACGGCCAGCAACAGCCGCACCGGGAAGCGTTGCAGGCAGTTGGCCACCGCGTCGCGAGTCAGGCCGTAACCTTCATCCAGCCGATGCGGCAGGTACGGCTCGATACGCCAGCCCAGCGGACGCATGACCTCGAGCAACAGCGCCGTGGCGGACACGCCGTCCACGTCGTAATCGCCAAAAATGGCCACCGGCTCGCCCGCGTCGCGCGCCCGCCAGAGGCGGTCCACGGCGGCGGGCAGGTTGGGGATGCGGTCCGGGTCGGCCAGGTCCTTGAGCCGGGGAGTGAGGAAGGCGGCGGCCTGGTCCGGGGTGCGCACGCCACGGTTGATGAGGCACTGCGCCAGGAGGGGCGAAATCCGCAGGGCGGCCTCGAGTCGCGAGGCCGTCAACGGCTCGGCGGGAGCCACCTGCCAGCGGTATTTCATGTGTTGGGCGCGCACCGGAGCCGTGGGGCGACCGGCGTTTGAACGGGCAGTCTATGCCGGGGCGCGCGGCGTGGCGAGTCTGCGGCCGCGTCGGCTCGGCAAGCGGTGCGGGAGAGCCACCGGGCGACGCGCGCGGCGGCGGCGCGGTTGGCTGCCGCGCGGTTGGCCCGGGAGTCAAAGCGCCGGCGGGGGCGGCAACACCTCGGGCAGCGGACGGCAGGCGCGCCGGCGTCGGGCGGCGATGAGGGAAGCGATAACCGAGAGGCCGATGAGCGTGGCCACGACGGCCAGCGAAAAGCTGATCGGGATTTTGATCCAGTCCACCACCAACATTTTGAAGCCGATGAAGACCAGCACCACCGCCAGGCCGTACTTGAGGTAGCAACAATAGGCCATGGCCCCGGCCAGCACGAAGTACAGCGAGCGCAGGCCCAGCACGGCAAACACGTTCGAGGTGAAAACGATGAACGGCTTCTGGGTCACGGCGAAGATGGCCGGGATCGAGTCCATGGCGAAAATCAGGTCGGTGGTTTCCACCATCAACAGCACCAGCACCAGCGGCGTGGCCACGCGGCGGCCGTTTTCCCAGGTCACAAACCGCTGGCCGTCGTAACCGGCGCTGAAGCGGAAAAAGCGCCGGGCCAGGCGCAGGACCGGGTTTTGGGCCGGGTCCACCTCCTCGTCGGCGCTGACGATCATCTTGAGCCCCGTGAGGACCAGGAAGACACCAAACAGGTACAACGTCCAGTGGTAGGCGGCGATCAACTCGGTGCCCAGCCAGATCATCAGGCCGCGCATGATGAGCGCCCCCAGGATGCCCCAGAACAACACCCGGTGCTGGTACTCCAGCGGCACCCGGAAATAATTGAAGATGACGGCGATGACGAACACGTTGTCCATCGAGAGCGACAGCTCGATGAGGTAACCGGTCACAAACTCCAGCGCCTCCTCCCGGCCCCGCACCGGCACCAAGGTCCGGGCGAAGACCATCGCCATCACAAACAGGAAAAGTGTCCACCCCAGCGCCTCACGGAAACGCACCGCCCGCGCCGTGCGGTGCAGCACCCCCAGGTCAAACGCCAGAAACACCAACACCGCCAGCACAAAGGTCGCGTAGTGCCACCACCGAATTTCGGTCAACGCCAGCATCGGGAGGGCAAGCTTAACCCGCGGCGCCGAAAACTCAAAGCGGGTCCGCAGCGCCGGCGTCCGCACCGGGTCTTGAGCCGCCAGAAGTGGCGCACGTATCCTGCATCCCGCCCCGACAGCGCCGGCGCGTCGGCATTTGGCACCCGGCATCCGGCCTCCGGCATCCGGCTTCCGGCATCCGGCCTCCCCCAAAGCGCCGCCAAGCCGCCGCACTCAGTGCGCGCGCCGTGCCTTCCGGCGAGGGTAGGGCGCCGCTGCGCCGCCGCCCAACTTGCCTCCGCTGCTTTGCGGGTCCTCCCGATCCAATCCGGTGTGCATCCTCGGGCCGGTGGCCCGTTTCACTCGCAGCAAGTCGGCGTCCTCCCGGCCAAAGGGGACTTCGGGCGCGCCAGCGCTGTCCGCAAATCCGGCGCCGGTCCGGACGGCGGCAAAATTGCTTGCGTCCGGAGCGAGGGCGCGTAGTTTGCGCACAGTCTTATGGGCGTGATCACGCCTTGGTCTGTGGTGCTGATCCCCGCCGTGGGACTGCTTCCACGGACGGCTCGCCGGATAGTCCCTCCGCGTTGCCCTGCTTCCCCGCGGCGCGGTTTTGGTTGCGCCAGTTGTCCTCCAACCCCGGCGCGCCGGGGCACGTGCGACTCTACTGGCCCGGCCCCGAGACCGGCGCTGGCGCGTCCGAGCCCCGCTGCCCAACCAGTTTTACCGCCTGTGCAAACCCTGAAACCGCAGGCGGTCTTTGCCACCACAAACCACAAACTACAAACAAGTAACCAAGAACCAAGAACCAAGAACCCAAACACCCATGAAACCCTCCCTCAAGATGACCCTCGGGGCCGTCCTGTGGACGGCCATGTTCCTGCACCCCTCCACCCTGCTGGCCCAGGGCACCGCCTTCAACTACCAGGGCCGGCTCGATGCCGACGGTGCGCCCGCCAACGGCAGCTTCGATCTGCGCTTCGCCATTTACGACGCGGCCAGCGGCGGCAACCTCCTGGCCGGGCCGCAGACCAACGCCGCCGTCGGCGTGAGCAACGGTCAGTTCACCGTCGTGCTGGACTTCGGGGCGGGGGTGTTCACCGGCCCGGCGCGCTGGCTGGACATCGGCGTGCGCACCAACGGCGGCGGGGCGTTCACCGCGCTGAGTCCGCGGCAGGAGCTGCGCCCCACGCCGTATGCGCTTTACTCGCCCACGGCTGGCGGGGTGACGGACGGTTCTGTCACAGCCGGCCAGTTGCACACCACGGGCGCGCCGGCCGCGGGCCAGGTGCTCGCGTACAACGGCTCTTCGCTGGTGTGGACGAATCTGTCTGGCGGGGGGGCTGCGGGCTGGTCCCTTACGGGAAACAGCGGGACGACCCCGGGCGTCAATTTCCTGGGTACAACCGACAAGCAACCGCTGGAATTGGTGGTCAACAACGCTCGCGCATTGCGGTTGGAATGGGCCCGCTCGGGCACCGATTTTTCGCCCAACGTCATCGGCGGCTATGGGCAGAACCGTGTCTTCAACGGGGCAGTCGGTGCCACCATCGCCGGCGGCGGAGCCAACATCGAATTCGAGAACATGATCTGGAATTTGCCCAACGAGGTTGGGGCGGACTATGGCAGCATCGGTGGAGGCGATGGTAATCGTGTGACCGGTGTGTGGGGCACGGTCCCCGGCGGCGCAGGCAATCAAGCCAATGGTCGCGCCAGCTTTGCCGCCGGCAGAAACGCCCGGGCGAATGATGACGGCGCCTTTGTCTGGAACTCTTACAGCCGGGCCGCAACCAGTTTCACATCGAACCGCTTCCATGTCTTCGCGCAAAACGGTTTCTCCGTGGATTACGACGTGCAACGTCAAGACGGCGGCGGCTCGCATTGGGCGGGCTTTGGCATTTCTGGCGGGCAAACCCTGTCCACCTGGACGGGCGCGTATCTGGACGACAGCGGCGACTGGCACTCGCGCTATGTCATCGCTTACGGGGAGGGCAACGAACAGGCCTACATCGGCGGTGACGGCGTCGGCAATGACGTGCAGGTCGGCAGCATGAATCCCACCGTGACGGAGGTCTATATGTGGAACGCGGCGTCGAGTTGCCACATGAACCTGCACGTCGCCACGCTGATCATCAACGGCGGTTGCGATCTGGCCGAGCCGTTTGAGATTTCCACCGAGCGCGTTCCGCCCGGCTCGGTGCTGGTCATTGATGAGGCGCACCCGGGCCGGCTCAAATTGAGCACTCAACCCTACGACAAACGCGTGGCCGGGGTCGTCAGCGGCGCCAACGGCGTGCATCCGGGCATCTCGCTGCGTCAAGCCGGAGTCAACGAGGGCGGCGAGAACGTCGCTCTCAGCGGACGGGTGTATGTGCTGGCCGACGCCGACCAGGCGCCCATAGAACCGGGCGACCTGTTGACGACTTCGGCCACGCCGGGCTACGCGATGAAAGCGACCGACCCCGCGCGCACCCAAGGGGCGGTATTGGGCAAGGCGATGAGCGGACTGAAGGCGGGCAAGGGCACCGTGTTGATGCTGGTGACCCTGCAATGAGGAGTGAACCTTGTTGAACCCACTCAACCGGAGTCCAAAAATGAAACGCCATTTTCTGCGTTGGATCGCATTGGCCGCGCCGCTCCAGGCGGTGCTTTGCGTTGCTCAAATCACGCCCCATCCCTGGGTCTCGGTGGGACCGCGTGGCGACGTCGGAACATTCGACACCCAGGGTCGTGTGCGCTCGATTCAGATCGTGCCTTCAGGTCGGGATTTCAAACTGTTTGTCGGCGGCAGCAGCGGCGGGTTGTGGCGCGCGTTCGGTTCGCAGGGACCCGTCTGGGCCAACCTGGGCAGGAATCTGCCCAACCCTTCCGTGGCCGCGTTTGCCGTGCATCCGAGCAACGCCGACGACATCCTGGTTGGCACCGGGGACTGGCAGCACTATGACCTGGGTGACGGTTTGTACCATACCGACGACGGCGGCGCGACCTGGAGCAAGGTGCCGTTCGTGCTATCCACACATTGCTTTCAAATCCTGTACCCGGATCCGGGCAATCCGAATCTGATCCTGGCAGCAACGGATATCGGTTTGCTGCGCACCACCTCCGGGGTCAACGGGCCATGGGTTCCACGCCTTACGGGCACCGTGACGGATTTGGTTCCGCACCCAACGAACCCCGCCATTCTCTATTGTGCCGTCATGGGCTCCGGCGTATGGCGCACCCTGGACGGCGGAGCAAGCTGGCAATCCATGAATCCCTCCAGCCCCGCGTTTGTCGCCGCGAACGTGGGCCTGGCCGCGCTGGCCATTTGCCGTTCCGCACCAGACAACTTGGTCTTTGTTTATGAAACTAGGAACACGGGGATTGTCAGCAACATCTGGGTCACCGCGACGGCCGGGCAGAACTGGGGTGCGGTGACAGTCCCCACCAGCCCGCACCCCGAAGGCCCGGGACAGGCGCAGCACGCGCTCTCAGTCGCCATCCTGCCCACCAACCCGAACACGATTTATCTGGGCGCGAACGAGCTGTGGGTGAGCTACAACAGGGGCCGGGAGTGGCAGGTCGTTCCCAAAGTCATTGATCGCCATCAGGATCACACCCGTCTGCTTTTCAGCCCCGTCACCGGGGACGACACGCTCTGGATCTGCAGCGACGGCGGCGTTTTTCAATGGCGCCTCACCTCCGGGCAATCCACGTCCTGGAACGGACCCGCCAACGGTTTGACCTCGCTCAACCTCATGCAGCATGCAGACATGGACGCGATCCGGGACCTCCGCGTGGTGGGCAATCAAGACACCGGCGGCGCCGCCTCTACCACCGGCGGAGGCCAGTGGACCGGCTTTGGATGCTGCGACATCTACGCGGTGGCCATCACCGGGGACCGGAGCAGTTTCTTCGAGGTCGAAAGCTATTGGTCAATCAATGCTGAGGGCTCCGTTGTCGCCCGGGCGTTCGGCAGCTCTTCAGAGGAGGATAAGAGTTATCCGGGCAATCCCCTCCAACCCGTGCTTTTCTACAACCGCTTCGAGGACCGGGTTTACAGCCTGACCCAGAACAATGCGACCCTGGTCGCGCGCTACGTCTCGGGCACAAGCTGGGTTCCCGTGTTGCAGCTCCCCGCAGGCACGAGCGCCCTCACCGGCGACCGGCTCAATGGGCAGACACTCTTTGCCTGGGGCTCGGCCCCGGGCGTCCTGACCGTGCTCAAGAACAACGGGGGAAACTGGGTGGTGGCCCGCAGCAGTCCGATCGGAACCAACCAAATCCAGTCCGTCTTCGCCTCCACCGAACGGGTCGGAGAAAGCTGGGCCCTGATTCAAGGGCCGCCAGTGGTCCTCCACACGACCGACGATTGGCAAACTTGGGACACAAACGCTTCGGGAAACCTCGATGCGCTTCGCGGGAGCGCGGGTCTGTGGGCCTTGGCGGTCATGCCGTTCAATCCACGGGTGATGTTTGTGACGACCGACAAGGGCGTTTTCGCCACCGAAAATGGCGGGGCCTCCTGGCAGCCGTTCCAAGACCAGTTGCCCGTCGTGCAAATTCGCCGGCTGCGCTACGTGGTTGATGCGCATCACACCGGCCAGGACAAGCTCGTCGCGGCCACGTATGGTCGCGGCACCTTCGAGCGGCTCATTCCCCGGCCGCCGCTGGTTTATGTGGATCAACGCAACTTCAAACTCTTTCCGGACGGCACCTTCGAACATCCGTTCCCTATCCTGAACCAGGGCCTGGCCACGACGCCCCCCGGCGGCATGCTCGCGCTCAACGGCATGACGACGTACGCTGCACCTGCGGTACTGAGCCAGCGCCTGACCCTCACCGCTTACGAGGCTCCGGCACGACTGGGGCGCTAAACCTGCTCATCGCCAAACCACCACCCCCAACTCACCATGAAAACTCCTCCTGCTTGTCCGTCTCCATCCGCCCGCTGCTTCTTCGCGGCGTTCGATTTGCGCGAGCTTTCACCCGTTCCGCGCCCTGGCGACTGCCTTCGCCGCGCCACTCTGACGGTGCACTCCAAAACCTGGCGGGCGCTGCTCACCGTTTGCCTGCTGAGCGCGGGCCTCGGTTGGTCGGCTCTCGCTCAATTCGCCATTCCTTGGCACACAATTGGCGGCGGCGGCACCAGCACCGGCGGCGTCTTTTCGGTCACCGGCACCATCGGCCAGTCCGACGCCGGCGAGCCGATGAGCGGCGGCAACTTCAGCCTCACCGGCGGCTTCTGGGCCCTGCCCCAGGTCGTGCAAACCGAAGGCGCGCCCACGCTCACCGTCACGCCGGCCAGCCCGGGCTTTGCCACCCTGTCCTGGACACCCGCCACGCCGGGCTTTGTGTTGCAGGAGACCGTCAGCCTCGCGCCGGCCAACTGGACCAATTCGCCCAGCGGGGCGGCCAATCCGGTGACCGTTCCGGCCACGCTGCCGGCGAAGTTTTACCGGCTGTACAAGCCGTGAGCTTCCGGCCCGGCGCGGGCTTCCGAAGCCGGCCGCGCCGTAGCGCGGCCCTACCGCGCGCACCATCGCATGGAGTGCGGCAGCTTGCTGCCGCTTTTTCTGCGGGTAGCACGGCCTACCAGGCCGTCCTCGGCGGCGACCTCTGCTGCCGGCTTGATTTGGGGAGCGCACGCGCCCCTGCGTGCCGCCGACGGCGCCCCCGCCTTCGGCTGACAGTGCCGGCGAGCCGGCGCACTCCAAACGCTCCGCGAGCCAAGGCACCGCTGCGCCGGCGCCCCCACCCAGCCGCGCCACAGCGCGGTCTTACCGGGTGTAAGCAGAGGATCAGAGCGAATCAGCCAGCTCGGCGAGCAGCCGGCGCGCCCGCGCCACGGCCGCGGGCAGGGCGGCGCGCAAGGCCGGCGTCAGCGTCGTACCCAGCGTGAAGGGATCGGCCGCTTCGATGGCGAGAATCTTCACCCGCTCGGGCATGGGCAGGCCGCAGCGGCGGCCCAGGGCGAGCGTCGCGGCCACACCCAGGAGGTGCGGGTTGCACCCGCCGCGGGCTTCCCAATCCGCCGGGTCCGGCTCCAGCAGGGTGCCGGGGGGAACGGCGCCGGTTTGAATGGCGTCCACCAGGAGCGCGGCGCGGCGGGCGGTCAGGAAATCCAGGAGGGCCAGGCCCATCTCACTGGTTTCCCGCACTTCGATGCGCGGGTCGTGGGCGAATACCCCGCGCAGCGCGCGGGCGACCTCCAGGCCGATGGCGTCGTCGGAGAGGATGTCGTTGCCCAAGCCCAGGAGCAGCACCGGCCGGGGCGACGCCGGGGCCGGGGTGTGGTCCGGAGTTTCGCCGCTGACCGGGTCGGGTTTCGCAGGGACGGCGAGGTTCATGGCGGCCGGGGCGGAGGCGTTCGGACCGGGCTAGTGCCGCGGCCGGTTTCAACCCTGCACCTGTTCGGCCAGCAGGCGCCGGTCCGCGCCGAAGATGCGCACGCGCAGCGGGGTGTGGCCGGGGAGCGTGTGGGTGGCGCAGCCCAGGCAGGGGTCGTAGGCACGGAAGGCCATTTCGACCTTGTTGAGCAGGCCTTCGGGAATTTGGGCGGCGTCCCGGACGCCCCGGAGGAGGGCCTTGGCGGCGCGCTCGACGCTCATGGCGATGCGGGCGGCGTTGTTGCCGGTGGCCACGATCATGTTGGCCATGGTGATGAGCCCGCGTTCGTCGGTTTGATAGTGATGGAAGAGCGTGCCGCGCGGGGCTTCGACCACGCCCATGCCCTCGCGCGGCGTGGCGGTGGGCACGCGGCGCACGTCCGGGCTGGTGATTTCCGGGTCGTCGAGCAACTCGGCGATCCGCTCGGCGGCATAGACCATCTCGATAACGCGCGCCCAGTGATTGGCGAGGGTGTGGTGGACCGGCTTGCCGCCCAGGGTGCGGTAGAACTCCTCGTAAGCGGCCTGCGCGCGCGGCGTGGCCAGGCCGTCGGCGGCGTTGAGCCGCGCCAGCGGGCCCACGGCGTACAGGCTGGTGTCCGGGCCTTCGACAAAGTCCTTCCAGCCGCGGGGCCGCAGGAAGGTGAACTTCATGTAGCTCCAGGGCTCGACGTGTTCGGCCACGAACTCGCGGTATTGCCGGGCGGTGAACTGGTAGAGTTCGCGGCCCTCGCAGTCCACCACGCGCAGTTTGCCGTCGTAGAAGTTCACGCGGTTTTGCGCGTCCACCAAGCCCATGTAGCAGGTGCGGTGGGTGAAGGCGTCGGCGGTGATGAGCGCGACGTACTCCGGGTTTTTGAGGACCACGTCGCGGAAAATCTGGAGCGTCCACTCGGCGAAGGCGACGGCGTCCCGGGCCAGTTGCTGGAAGCCGGGCAGGTCCGCCGGGGCGAGCGGTTTGCTGACTCCGCCGGGCAGGCCCAAGACGGGGTGGACCACTTTGCCGCCGAAGTAGGCGATCAATTCGCGCAGGCGCTTGCGGGTGGTGATGACCCGTTTGCCGGCCTCGAGGCCAACCTTGCCGATGACGCCCACGATGTTGCGCTCGGCGGGCGGCGCCTCGGGGCCCACGATGAAGTCCGGCCCGCCCAGCACGTAGAAGTGCAGGGCGTGGTCCTCGAGGACGAAGGTGTTATAAACCAGCTCGCGAATCTTCCGGCCGGCGCTGGTGGGTTCGACCTGGTAGAGGTCGTCCAGGCACTTGGTCGAGGCCATGTGGTGGGCGGTGGGGCACACGCCGCAGATGCGGCTGGTGATTTGCGGCATGTCCTCGGCGGGCCGGCCCAGGCTGAAGACCTCGAAGCCGCGCAGCTCGGGCACTTGCAGGTAGGCGCGCTCGACGTCGCCTTTTTCGTCGAGGTAGATGTCAATCTTGCCGTGCCCTTCGAGGCGGGTGATGGGGTCAATGGTGACCTGGCGCCGCGCGGCCCGGTAGGCGGCGTTGGCGCGGAGGTTGCCCTGGTTGAAGGTTTGTTGGACGGCGGGTTCCATGGCTCGCGTTTAGTGGCCGTTGCTGCCGGTCGGCAGGTTGACTTTACGCCGCAGGAGGCTTTTCGCCAGCCCGTACCGGTAAAAGGTGCCCACCGGGTCCGGGAGGCCGTCGAGGATGCGGCGGATGCCCTCTTCGTCGCGCGCGGCGACATTGGCGCTGAGCGAGGAGAGCATCTTGGCGCCCTGGTCGCGCACGCGCGAGGTGGGGCCGAAACAGCCGGTGCAGGGCATGTTGCCCTGAGGGCAGGCGGCGCCGCAGCCACGGCGCGTGGCCGGGCCCATGCACACCAGGCCCTGGGCGAGGAAGCACTGGCCCGAGTCCCAGAGGGCTTGATGCGGCCGCTTGAATTCGGTGAAGGCCACGTTGGTGGGCTTGCTGGCCTTGCGGGCGCATTCCTCGCAGAGCGCCACGTCCGGCGCCAAGACCGAGCCCTTCGGCGGCAGATTCCCACTGAGCAACGCCTCGAAGGCGGCGCGGGTCAGATTCGGCGTGGGCGGGCAGCCGGGGATGTAGAAGTCCACGTCCACCACCTGGTCGAGCGCGCGCACCACGTGGCGGAACTCGGGCAGGTGCGGGGTGCGGCCGGCTTCCTCGAAGTGGACCTGGGGCCGGGTGTGGTCGGGGTTGACCACCGAGGGGGCGTCCTCGTAGTTGAACCGGAGCACCTGCTCGCGGCTGAACTGGTTGGCCAGCGCGGGGATGCCGCCTAACTGGGCGCAGGCCCCGTAGGCGATGAGGTACCGGCTCTTGCGCCGCAGCAACGCGGCCAGTTCCTCCTGTTCCGAGGTGCGAATGGCGCCGTTGAGCAGCGTGGCAAAGAGCGCCCCGTCGGCGAGCGCGGCGACGTCCTTGTACTTGAAATCCATTGCCACCGGCCAGAGGACGATGTCCACCTTCTCGACCACGCCGAGGATGTCCTCGGCCAGGTCCACGACGGTTTCCTCGCAACCGCCGCACGAGGCGCACCAGTAAAAGGCAACCTTGGGCTTAGGCATGAACGGCCTCCTGGGGTTCGGGGGTTAACGGGCGTTCCGGGCAGGGACCAGCCGCGGCCTCGCGGTCCTGTACCTCGCGGGCCAGGGCAATGACCTCGCGGTCCCACTCGGCGAATTTCCGCGGCAGGCCCAGCGGGCCGAGGGCTTTGAGCTGCTCGGTCATCTCGTTGATGACGCGTTTGACCTTCTCGCCCTCGGCGGCGGAAATCCATTCCAGGCGCACGCGCTCCGGCTCGATGCCCAGGTCGGCCAGCATTCGCCGCAAGAGCGTGAAGCGCCGGAGCATCTTGTAGTTGCCCTCGACGTAGTGGCAATCGCCGGGGTGGCAGCCGCCGATGAGCACGCCGTCGGCGCCGCGGGCCAGGGCGTCCAGGATGAACTGCGGGTCCACGCGCCCCGAGCACATGAGGCGGATGATGCGGACGTTGGGGGCGTACTTGAGGCGCGAGACGCCGGCCAGGTCCGCGGCGGTGTAGGTGCACCAGTTGCAGAAGAATGCCACGATGCGGGGGGACCACTCCTTAGTCATAAGCCAGGACTCCGCGGATTTCGCTGAAGATTTCCTCGTCCTCGAAGAGGTTTTGCACGATCGAGCCGCTGGGGCAGGAGCCCACGCAGGTGCCGCAGCCCTTGCAGAGCGCCTCATTGATGTAGGCCTTCTGGCGGGTCTCGTCGAAGAGGATGGCCGTGTACGGGCAGAGCGGGATGCAGGATTTGCAGCCGGAGCACTCGTTGTCGAGGATGTGGGCGGTGTTGGGTTCCTGCTCGACGTAGCCGCGGTCAATGAGCGCCAGCGCCTCGGCGGCGGCGGCGCCCGCCTGGGCCACGGTGTCGGGAATGTCCTTCGGGCCCTGGCAGCAACCGGCCAGGAAGACGCCGTCGGTGAAGGTGTTCACCGGGGCCAGCTTGGGGTGGCGCTCGAGGAACCAGCCGTCGCCGCCGCAGCTCATGTTGAAGAGCCGGCGGACCTCGGCGGCGTCGGCGCGCGGTTCGAGTCCCGTGGCCAGCACGACCATGTCCACCGGGATGCGGCGGACGACGCCCGCCAGGGTGTCCTCGACGCGGATGACCAGCTTGCCCTCCTCTTCGGGGGTCATGGCCCAGTCGGTCACCTCGCCCACGCGCCCGCGGATGAAGTGGGTGCCTTCTTCGAGGAGCTTGTTGTAAAACTCCTCGTAGCCCTTGCCGGGCGTGCGGATGTCAATGTAGAAGTTGTAAATCTCCGCCCCGGTGTGCTCCTTGAGCAGGTGGGCCAGTTTCATCGAGTACATGCAGCAGACGCGCGAGCACCAGAGGTTGGTCTTTTTGTCGCGCGAGCCCACGCAGTGGATGATGCCGATGGACCGGGGTTTGCGGGGCGTGCCGTCCGGGTTTTTCGGCCCGCGCAAAACCACTTCCCCGCCGGTGGGACCGGAGGCGTTGACCAGGCGCTCGATCTCGAGCGCGGTGTACACGTTCGGATAGATGCCGTAGCCGTAGGCGGGCACCCGGCGGGCATCGAAGGTCTGGAAGCCGGTGCAGACAATGATTGTGCCGACCCGGATTTCCCGGAGCTCGTCCTTTTGCGTGAAGTCAATCGCGCCACGCTCGCCACAAGCTTCGACGCAGGTTTTCTTGCACTTGTCGCTGACGACCGGGGTGCCGTCCGGGTTTTTGTTGCGCTTGAAGTTGAGGCACACCTCGGGGTCAATGAGCACAACCTGCGGTGTGGCCTGGGGGAAGGGGATGAAGACGGGTTTGCGTTTGCCCAGGCCCTCGTTGAACTCGTCGGCGAACTTGGGTTCCTTGTACACGCAGTTGGCGATGCAGTCCTGGCAGCCGGTGCAGAGGTCCTCGTGGATGTAGCGGGCCTTGCGTTTGACCTGGACGGTGTAATTGCCCACGTAGCCGTCCACCTTCACCACTTCGGAGTAGGTCCAGAGGGTGATGTTGGGATGGCTGCCCACTTCCGACATCTTGGGGGTGAGGATGCAGGCGGCGCAGTCCAGCGTGGGGAAGGTCTTGTCGAACCGGGCCATGTGGCCGCCGATCGAGGGCTCGCGCTCGACCAGGTAAACCTTTTTGCCGGCGTTGGCCAGTGTTAGCGCCGCGTGGATGCCCGCAATGCCCCCGCCCACGACCAGCACGTCCGGGTGGATGGGCACTTTTTTGATCTCGAGCGGCTTGTGGTGGGCCACCCGCTCGATGGCCGCGCGGGCCAGGGCCTTGGCCTTTTCCGTGGCCAGGATGCGGTCGGTGTGCACCCACGAGTCGTGCTCGCGGATGTTGACCATGTGGAAGTAGAACGGGTTGAGTCCGCCCGCCTCGACTGCGCTGCGGAAGGTGTGTTCGTGCAACAGCGGCGAGCAGGAGGCCACCACCACCCGGTTGAGCCGGTGCTCGCGGATGTCCTGCTGGATCAACTCCTGCCCGGGGTCCGAGCACATGTACTTGTAGTCGCGGGAGAGCACGACGCCGGGCAGCGTGCCCACGTACCGCGCCACGGCGGGGCAGTCCACCAGCGCCGCGATATTGTGTCCGCAGTGGCAGACGTAGAACCCGATTCGCACTTCGTCGCGTGTGGCCTTCATAGAGTCCTCCGGGAAGTCAGGCGTGGGCGGCCGGGGCCGGTTCAAACCGGAGCGGCACCATGCCCCGGTGCAACACGGTTTGCTCGGCCGGCAGGCCGAAGGCCAGCCCCATCAATTGGCTGAAATAGACCGTCGGGATGCGCACCGGCTCCCACCGGGCGGCGATCTTGGCGTGGTAGGAGTCGAGGTTGAACTGGCACAGCGGACAGACCGTGGCAATGACGTCCGCGCCCCGCTTGAGCGCTTCCTTGAGCAGGATGTAGCTCAGGCGCAGCCCGGCCTCCGGCAGGGTGCCGGTGAGGCTGCCGCCGCAACACTTGGTCTTGAGCGGCCAGCGCACGACCGTGGCGCCCAGGGCCGCCAGCAGCTTGTCCATGCTCTCCGGGTTGGCCTGGTCATCGAAGGTCGCGTAGGGCCGGACTATTTGGCAGCCGTAGTACGGGGCGACCTTCAGGCCGGTGAGCGGGCGGGTGACCTTTTGTTTGATGGCATCCAGCCCCACGTCGTGGAGCAGCACGTCGAGCGGGTGGCGCACGGCGGTGTCGCCACGGCACTGAAGCCCCACGCTGTCGAGCGCGCGCGTCACCACGCGCCGCATGGCCGGGTACTCGTTGAGGTAATGCTGCGCCTTGTTCAGCACGAGATAGCAGGCGCTGCACGGGGCGAGCATCTGGCGCAGACCGGTGCGCTCGGCCAGGGCGAGGTTGCGGGCGGCGGCGGCGCAGGCCTTGCCTTCGTCCACGGCCATGTAGGCGGTGGCGCCGCAGCAGTTCCAGTCCTCGATCTCCTGCACCTCCACGCCCAGGTGCCGGAGCACGGGCAGCAGGGATTCCTCGTAGGCACGGCCGGTGCCCTTGAGCGAACAGCCGGGGAAGTAGGCGTATTTCATGCGTCAGCCTTTCGGTTTTCGCGGTCCACCGCCGTCATGAGCTTTTCCATCTCGCCGCGATGCTCGATCCGGTCCTGTTTGAGCGAGAAGCGGCCGGTCTTCAGGAGGTTGAGCCCCAGCCCCGCCATGCCCAGGGCGGCCAGCGGGTTGGTGCGCAGATACATCTTGGTCACCAACCGGGTCTCGGAAATCCGCCCGTGGTCCCGCACCATCTTGGTGAATTCCTCGGCCAGGACCGGGATGGGGAACCGCGGAGGATAGACCCCTTCCTTGATGGCCCGCTGCTTGAGCTCGTACATGATGTCAGTGATGCGGATTTGCCGCGGGCATTCGGTGGTGCAGGCGTAACAGGAGGCGCACAGCCAGATGGTGTGGCTGCGCAGCACCTCGTGTTTGAAGTCCGACCGCACCAGCTCCATGACCTGGCGCGGCGTGTAGTCCATGTAAATGCTCAGCGGGCACACCCCCGAGCAGGTCCCGCACTGGATGCAATGCTCGAGCGCCTCGCAGCCCGGCACGCTCATGACCTCCCGGCCGAACCCCGGCACCCGGTCGGCCTCGTATTTGATGGTGCGCTTGATTTTCATAACGCGGTCCCGCGTCCCCGCCCGGCGGGCCGGTCTCCGCCACCCGGATGCCGCCGGCGGGTGACGCAGGAATCTTCCCGCCGGAAGGCCGGGCGGCTAACCGCGTTTTGAAAAAAGCACAACCTTTCTTGCCGCGGCTGAAACAGCAGTGGGCCGGACTTCAAACGCCTCTCGCCCGCCCGGCCTTTTCCGCCGGTTTTTCGCAGCGATACACGACCGCGGGCGGCACGTTGCTCCAGATGATCCGGCTGACGTGGACTTCACCAAACAAGGTTTCCAGCAACCGCCGATACCGCCGGCCGGCGGGAGTGCTCCGGGCGTGCTGGTAGGCGAAGGTGGTGAAGACGCGCCCCGGACCGAGCGCCGCCACTACGTTATGCATGATGCGGTCTTGCAGCGCAGCCGGCATGGACGCCCAGGGCAGGCCGCTGATGACGCAATCGGCGTGGGCCAGACCGGTCTGCGCCACGTAGCGCAAGATGGCTTCGGCCGAATCGTGGTGGACCTCCACGCGGGGGAAGTTGCGCCGCAGCCGGGCCACGGCCCGGGCGTCCAGCTCGAGGGCCACAATCCGGGTCCGGGCGTCCGCTGCCCGCAGGATTTCGCGCGTGAAGACGCCGGTGCCGGGTCCCAGTTCCACCACCAGGCGCGCCCGGTCCAGCCGGCAGCCGGCCAACATCTCCCGCGTCAAGGCTGACGAACTGGGCCAAATGGCCCCCACCCGGCCCGGCGCCCGCAAAAAGGCCCACAGAAACTCCCACCGCTCGCGCCAGATTTCCCCGGGCGAACGGCGCAGCGTGGCGGCCACAGCCGGCTCGTTTTCGGGGCGGGCAAGGTTGGTGTTTTCGGCAGACACAAGCTTCGGGGTGCGACCTTACCAGACTCCGAACCGGGCGGCGACCCCCTTGGTAGGCCGGCGGTTTGGCCCGGCGCGGACACCCCTCGGCTCAGTGTTCGAGCCAATGGCGAAACTTCCGATTCTCCGCCACTTCCCAACGGTCCCCGGTGCGGCGAACCACAAAAACACCGGCGCCAAACGCATCAGCCAGGGCCAGACCCCGCCCCGGCCCGAGCACGCTGATGGCGGTGCTCAGACTGTCGGCGGTCATGCCGTCGCGGGCGATCACCGTGACCTGGCTCTGGTCGGTCAACCCCATCCCCGTGCGCGGGTCCACGATGTGCGAATAGCGCACTCCGCCGATTTCGACGTGCTGAAACAGGTCGCCGGACGTGGCCAGGCCGGCCCGGCGCAACTGTACGTGCCGCGGCGGCCCGCCGGCGGCTGCTTCCGGCGGCGCCACTTCAATCCGCCAACCCGGTTTGCCCGGCGGCGGGTCGCTCACCGCCAGGTCGCCGCCGCCCGAGACCAGGGCGTGGTGAATGCCTTGTTCGGCCAGCACCTTCAGCGCCTCGTCCGCCGCGTAGCCCTTGGCGATGCCGCCCAGGTCCAGCTTCATGCCCGGCACGCGCAACCGGGCCGTGCGACGTCGGGCGTCCAGCTCGAGGTGTTGCCAGCCGATGGCCGCGCGCGCGCGCGCCAGCCGGGCCGGGTCGGGCAAGGCCCGGTCGCGGCGCGCCTTGCGCCACAAAATCACCGCCGGGCCGACCGTGACATCGAACGCTCCGTCCGTGCGGCGGGCCAGGGCCTGGGCGCGTTCCAAGACCCGCCAAAGGTCCTCGCTCAGCGGCACGGCTTGGCCGCTGCCGGCAGTGGCGGCCAGCCGGCTCAGCTCGCTGTCGCTGTCGTAGTCGCTCATCACCGCGTTGAGGGCGGCGATGCGCGCCCAGGCGGCGCGCGCCGCGGCCTCGGCTCGGGCGCGGTCCGGCGCGTACAGGACGATCCGGAACGGCACGCCCATCTGCGGCTCGGTGAACTCGAACCGGTTCAAAGCCGCCGCGGCCGGCTTCGCGGTCCGGCAGCCGGCGGCGGCCAGCAACGTCCATCCGGCCAGGTTCGCGAGGGCGTCACGCCGCGTCAGCTTTGGAGCCGCGGCGCAATCGCGCCGCGACGGGGGCACGCCGCGGGATGTTTCGGCGGGAAGCCGGGGCCACGATTTGGGGGACGGCGACGGTGGGCTCGCGCTCATGCGGGTGGTGTGGCGGACGCTGCTGACGCCAGAAATGGGAGCAAGGTGATTTGCACCGGACTTTCCCCGGTGCGGCTGCGCAAGGTTAACGTCGTGCCCACGGTGTTGTGGTCGCGGTGGACGTAGCCCAGGGCCAGGTTGGCTCTCCACGCGGGCGAGCGTGCCGCGCTGGTGATGTGCCCGACCTCCTGACCGTTCTTGAGCAGCACATCGCCCCGCGTGGGCAGCTCCGGCAGTTCGTCGGCCAATCGCAGTCCGCAGAGGGTGCGGTTGACGTGGCCGTAGGTGCGAATGCGGGCCAACACTTCCTGGCCGATGAAGCAGCCCTTGGTGTAGCTGATGGCATGTGTGCCCAGGCCCGCTTCCGGCGGTAGGGTGGTGTTGTCCATGTCCGCTCCAAATCGGGGGATGCCGGCCTCGATGCGGGCGGTTTCGAGCGCCTCCCACCCGGCGAGCCGGCCTCCGTGGGCCCGGGCCGCCGCGAGCAACCGTTCCCCGAAGGCTTCCATCGCGGGCAGCGGCACGAAAAGGTCAAAGCCCGGCAGGCTCACGCGGGGTTGGTTCATCACGTAGAGCTCGCCGAAGTCGGGATGGCGGTGCGTGGTGAAACTCAACGGCCGCGGCGGCGGCTCTCCATTCAGGGCCAGCGCGCCCACCACGGCCGCCGCTTGTGGCCCTTGCACGCTCCAGAGACCGTAGTGCGGCGCGGCGTCGGCGATTTGCACGTCATCGGCGATGACAAACCGCGCCAGCCGCTGCGCCAGTGCCGGACCGCAGCCCGGTTCGCCATCGAGCAGGAATTCCTCGGCGAGCCGGTAGATGAAGGCGTCGCCCTCCATCCGGCCTTTGGCGTTGACCAGTGCCGCGTAACAGCCCTGCCCGGGCCGGAGCGCCCGCACGTCGTTGGTGACCTGGCCGTTGAGGAAGCGCTCGCGGTCCCGGCCCAGCACGCAAAGGCGCGCGCGGCTGCTGAGGTCGAGCACGGCGACCGCCTGCCGCAAGGCGGCGTGTTCGGCCAAGGGATCGCCGTAGTGGGCCACGACTTCCGCGCCGTTGACCTCCGCAAACGAAGCGCCGCGCCGGGCATGAAAGGTGTGCAGGGCCAGAGCCGACATGCGGGCAAGAGTAGCGCGGGAGAGCCGGACAGGCCAATGCCTTGTTGCGGAGCGCGGCGCTTCACACGAAATCCGGCAAGCCACCCTTGGGCTCGCGCCGCCGGACTCGGCAGGCGCGAGGTGAGATACGCCGCGCCGGGGGTGGAAGCCGCGCGCTTAGAAGCTGCGTCGCGGGAGCTCGAGGTTGAGCTTGATCGAGTGCAACGCGCGCCGCTCTTCCGCGGCCGCGCCCGGGGGCTGGCTCAAGGGCGAACGCGCCGTGCCGGGCGGCTCGGCCCCCAAGAGGCTCGGGGCGCCGCTCAACATCCGGCTGCGGGTCGGCTGGGTCTCGAGGCTCGGCCAGGCGGCCGGCGCCAGCAGTGAATCCCGTCCTTCGCCGGGTTTGGCCGGAGTGACCGGGTTGAGCACCTCGCGCGTGGGATCGGGGAAGGTGCTCACCGGGTCCAGGCTCGAAACCGGGTTGGCCGCGAGCGGATTGCCGAGGGGGTCGTTGCCCAAAAGACGGTTCACCTCCGCGACAGCGGGGTTTATCGGCGCGGTCGGCATCCCGGGAAGCGTGGCGAAGCCCGGACGCGGCCGCTCCAGCCCGGGCGCGTCCCGCAGCCAGGACGGGTCGCGGCTGCCCTTTTCGTTCCCGCTTGGGGCCGCGAGAGGATTCTCGGCCGAAAATTGCAGGTCCTCCGAAGCCGCCGGCGAGCGCTCGCCCGGCGCAACTTCCACCCGGCTGAACCCGGCCGCACCCACCGGGCGCAAACTCTCACCCGCCTCCGGGCGTCCCGTGCCCTCGCCGGCCAGCGCCCCGTAAGGCTCCCGGCCGTCTCGGCCGCTGTCGCGACGCCGGTCGCGCAGCGCGCCGTTTGCGTTGCGCAACGGCCCGGGCACGGCGTTTTCCGCCTCGGCCTGAGCCTTGTCCAACTGCTGGTAGTACTCGACCAACCAGCCTTGCCGGGCTTTCGGATTACCGGGCGAACCCGGTTGATTTTGCTCGCGCACGCCGAAGGCCCGCTGCGGGTCGCGCGCGTCCTTGCCAAGGTCCTCGGGGCGGCGATGAATCCAGTTCTGGCGCTCCTTGAGTTGCTGCCATTCCTTCTCGGTGAGCGGCGTCACCGTCTCGGCCCCCGGCGCCGTGGGGGCAAACGGCGGCGGAGCCACCGCCTCCAGCGAGCTGCCGCGCGGCTGGCTCAGACGGTCCAGGAAATTCTCGATGCGCGGCTTGCGCTGGGCCGGCGCCTTGCGCGATTGCTCCAATTTCTCCCCCGCCTTCTCCGAATCGCTGAAAATCACCGCCTCGCCGGCCCGCGCCGGCCCGGGGCCGCCGCCAACCAGAACCAGCCCGAGTCCGGCCAGCAGCCAGAATCGGCGATGGCTTCTTGGTGTCTGCATCGTGCAAGACTTGTACGCTTCGGGCCGCGCCGCGTCAAACGCCAATCCGATCCCCTCGCCCGGCGGCAGCCCGGGATTGTGCGTCCGCCCGGCGCCCGCCAGCATCGGCCCGTGCACACTGTCCTGCTGGCCACGCGCAACCGACACAAGGTCGGGGAAATCCGCGCGCTGCTTGGCGCCGAACTCCATTACCTGACCCTGGCCGATCTACCCGGAGCGCCGGCACTGCCCGAGACCGGCGCGACCTTCGCCGAGAACGCCCGCCAAAAGGCGCTGGCGTTGGCGACCTGGGTGCGAGCGGTCCGACCGCCGGGCGTTCCGGGACCGGGGGCTCGAGTGTGGGTGCTCGCCGATGATTCCGGCTTGGAGGTGGACGCGCTGGGTGGCCGGCCCGGCGTGCATTCGGCCCGGTTTGCCGCGTTGGACGCCGGGCAGCCGGGCAATTCGAGCGATGCGGCAAACAATGCCAAGTTGCTGCGGCTCCTGGCCGGGGTGCCGGCGGAACAGCGTCGGGCGCGTTTCCGCTGCGCGGTGGCGTTGGTTCCGGTCTGGACCGAGGGCGCCTGCGAGGAGGCGGGCCAACTCTTCGAGGGTACGTGCGAAGGGCGGATTGACCTCGCTCCGCGCGGCGAGCACGGGTTCGGCTACGACCCGTTGTTTGTGCCCGAAGGCATGGACCGAACCTTTGCCGAGCTGGGCGAGGCCGAGAAAAACCGTCTCAGTCACCGCGCCCGGGCCCTGGCCCAGGTGCGCGACTGGCTGGCCGGCCAGCAAAGGCCGCCGTGCGCCGATGCCGGCCACCGGCCGGACCACTGAGCCGTCCGTGGGCTGGCGCGGTGCCCGACCGGCCCGCATGGCATTTGGGCCTTGCCGGAGCGGCCCGGCCTCCCGCTAGCCTTGCCGCATGGCGAACGAGTTTTGCGTGCGCTCCCTGGGCCCCTGCACTGTGCCCTCGCCCCTGACCCGCTACCACGACCGCCAGGGCCGGACCATCGAGTTTGTGGAAGACCACGAGTGCATCCTGGTGGACGACACGCTGGGCGCCGTGCGCGCCGGGGCCGGCGCGGGAGGGGAGTTGGCGGCGTTGGAGCTGGCCGGGCCGCGGCGCCGGCTGTTTTTCGAGCCGGGCCGCGTGCGCATCGGCATCGTCACCTGCGGCGGGTTGTGCCCGGGCCTGAACAATGTCATCCGCAGCGTGGTCATGTCCGCCCAGTTTCACTACCGGGCCGAGAAGATTTACGGCTTCCGCCACGGCTACGCCGGGTTGGTGCAACCGGACGGCTGGATCGAGCTGGACTCGGAACTGGTCTCGAACATCCACCGCCTGGGCGGCAGCATCCTCTCCTCCTCGCGCGGCCCGCAGGACCCGGCCCGCATGGTGGACCGGCTGGTCGAGCTGGGCCTGCACATCCTGTTTGTGGTCGGCGGCGACGGCACCATGCGCGGCGCGCTCGACCTGGCCCGGGAAATCCGCGCCCGCGACCTCCAGATTGCCGTGGTGGGCATTCCCAAGACCATTGACAACGACCTCCTGTTCATGGACCAGAGCTTCGGCTTCGAGACCGCCTTCAGCAAGGCGGTCGAGGCCATTGACGGCGCCCACGCCGAGTCCAAGGGCGCCCCCAACGGCATCGGGCTGGTCAAGCTCATGGGCCGGCACTCCGGCTTCATCGCCTGCGCGGCGGCCGTGGCCTCGGGCGAGGCCAACTTCGTCCTGATCCCCGAAGTGCCCTTCCGGCTCGAGGGCCCCAACGGCCTGCTGGCCGCGCTCCAACGCCGCCTCGAACGCCGCCGCCACGCGGTCATCGTCGTGGCCGAGGGCGCGGGGCAGGACCTGTTCGCGGGCGAGCCGGTCGAGCACGATGCCTCGGGCAACGTGAAGCTGCACGACATCGGCGCCTTTCTGGCCCGGCGCATCCGCGAGCACTTCCGGGACATCGGGTTCGAGGCGAACCTCAAGTACATTGACCCCAGCTACATCATTCGGAGCGTGCCGGCCAACCCCGCCGACGCGGTCTTCTGCGCCACGCTCGGCCTCAACGCCGTCCACGCCGGCATGGCGGGCAAGACCGAGATGCTGCTGGGCCAGTGGCACCACCGGCTGGTGCACGTGCCGATCGCTTCGGCCATTGCCCGGCGCAACCACGTGGACCCCACCGGCCCGTTGTGGTTGAGCGTGCTGGGCGTGACCGGCCAGCCGTTGGCGATGTTTTAGCCGCACCGGCGCGAGGCACTGCGCCCGGGCAACCCGGCATGGACCAGTCCTGGCAATTGCGGGTGCATCCCGCCACGCTCGACCCGCCGGCCGCGCCGGTGCTGGTGTACCTGCCCGGCCTGCATGGCGACTGGACCCTGGTGGGCCCGTTTCGCGCGGCCCTGGCGGGACGCGCCACGTTTGGCGAAGTCACCTACGCGCGCACCTACCGCGCGTCGTTGAGCGACTACGCGGACGCCGTGTTCGACCTCCTCCGAGCTCAGGGTCTCTCGCACGGCTGGTTGCTGGCCGAATCCTTTGGGTCGCAAGTCGCCTGGGCGATGCTCGCCGCGCCGCGCCCGGGCTTCACCATCCGCGGGATCATTCTGGCCGGCGGCTTTGTCCGCTACCAACCCCGCTGGCTGGTGCGGTTGGGGGGCCGGGCCTTCGAGCGGATGCCGGCGCGCCGCTTGCAAAGCGCGTTGCGCCTGTACGTCCGCATCGTGCGGTGCCTGCGCTATCGCTCCGCGGCCTTTGCCGAAGACCTGGCCGAGTTTCTCGCGCGCCGCACCGAGGCGGACAAACGGGCCGCCGCGCATCGCTTGGAACTGATTGCCCGGGCCGACTGGCGGCCGCTGGCCCGCCAAACACGGCTGCCCGTGTTCCACCTGGCCGGGTTTTTTGATCCCGTGGTGCCGCCGGGGCCGGTGCGCCGCTGGCTGCGCCGGCACTGTCCCGGCTTCCGGGGCGCGCGGCTGATTTTCGCCTCGGACCACAACGTGTTGAACTCGGCGCCCCGCCGCGCCGCGGACCAGGTGCTGGCGTGGGTTCGCGCTGCATCCCCGGGTCCCGAGCCGCCAGGTCGAGGCGGACCCGGCGGGCCCGTTTAACCCAGCACCAGCACCGCCGCGCCGAGCACCCCGGCGTCGTTGCCCAGCGCCGCCCAATAAAGTCCCGGTTCGACCGCTACCCGCGTGAGACGGAGACCGAGAGCGTTCGCCCCCGAAGGTGGGGGGCTTGACGCGGGATGTGGCATTACTATCTTATGTTCATGACAACCCAGACAACTTTCTCCTGCCCCTTCCAGGCGCCTGGGTTCAACCGGCGGCTGCATCACAACAGGGGCGTGAGGCTTCAATGCGGCCAAGGAAAAGGCCGGTATCACCACCGCACACCCGGCGTCCGCACCGGGGCATTCGGGGCGTGGCGCGGGGCGCGCCGCCGGGGCAGCACCGGTCGGAGGCGGGCAAGATGTCGCGCGTTCGAGTCTCGATCCGTGGCGGTAGGTCCTCGAACCGGATGCTGCCCCGCCTCGTGGCGACGCGCAGCGCTGGTCGGGCGAATCCCGGTCGGAAGGCGGGACCAAGATCGAGCCCGGACGCGGCGGCTGGGGGCGGTGGAAATCTCCACTGCGCTCGCCTTGTGGGTGCTGGCTGAGAAGCAGGGCCATGCCGCCGGACTGCCGCTACTGGCCGACTACCACTTCGATTCCAGCCTGGAAAGCGTGGTGCCGGGGGCTCCGTCGCTGGTTCATCTGGGAACCAACAGCTTCCGCGCGGCGGTGGTGGATGGCCAAAACCGCACGGTCTTGGAGTTTGGCAGAAACGATGGGTTGGCCCTGCCCGCCACCGGGCTGCTGGACGCGCTGGAGGGCTACACGCTGGTAATGTTGTTCCGGTTCGAGGAGGTCTCCGGCCGGCGGCGAATTTTGGACTTCAAGCAGGCTTCCAGCGACACCGGGCTGTATTCCGCGGAGGGGGTCTTGATCTTTCACGACCAGGCCGCGGGCCCCGCCGCCACGATCGGCGCCGGCCAATTCGTGCAGGTGGTGCTGAGCCGCGGCGCGGACTGGTGGGTGAACGGCTATGTGGACGGCATCTGGCAGTTTTCCTTTTTCGATGCAGGCGGTCTGGCCCTGCCCGCGGGCGGGGCGACGCTGCGCCTGTTTCGGGACGAAGACCCGGTCGCTTCGGGGGAGGCCTCGGCTGGCGCGGTGGCCCGCTTGCGGGTGTATCGGGGGGTCATGGACGCGAGCGAGGTCGCCACCCTGGACCGGCTGCCGGGCGCGGGCGAGTCCGGGGGCGAGGTTCGTTTTGAACAGTTCGCCGAGTCCCACCTCGAATCGTCCGGGGTCATCTCGGTCTGGGTCGTCCGCTCGGGGCCTACCAACCACCAGGCCAGCGTGCGGTGGTCGGTCGCGGGCGGAAACGCCTCCTTCCCGGACGACGTGGACTACGTCAGCCCGGAGGGCAGCCCGTTGGTTTTCGAGCCGGGCGAGACGCGCAAGGACATCCAACTGTTGATCGTGCACGATGCGCAGCCCGAGGAGGACGAAACAGTGCTCTTGTATTTGCACGACCCGGTCGGCGCGGTGATTGGTGAACCGTCCCAAACCGTGGTGACCATTCAGGACGACGACCCGCCCCTGAGCTTCAACGCGGATGTGAGTCTGCTCAAGTGGGTCGAGTCCGGGGTGACCGCGGTCGGTCAGCCCCTCCGGTTCACCTTGGAGCTGCTGAACCGTGGGCCCGACCCGGTCAGCGGGCTGGTGGTCGAAGACCCGTTGCCCGCTGAGGTCCAACTGGCGGGCTGGAGTGTCTTCCCGGGCACCACCTTCGAGCCGACGCAGGGCCGGTGGACGGTGCCGACGCTGGCCCCGGGCTCGATGGCACTCTTGGAACTGTCGCTGGTTCGTTCCAGCCCGGGGACGCTGGACAATTACGCCCGGATCGTCTCCCCCGCGGTGAACGATCCCACCCCGGAGGACCACGAGGCCTGGGCCACGGGCCATTGGGAGCCGGTGGCGAGCAACGCCGTGCTGGAGTTCGAGACGGCGGCGTTGAGTGTCTCCGAGCGGGCCGGCCCGGTCACGGTGCGGGTCCTGCGGCGGGGCGACACCACCGGTTTGAGCACGGTGCGCTACTCGGTCAGTGGCGGCACGGCCACGCCGGGAGTGGATTTTCTGCCGCCGGCGGCAGCGGATTTGGTCTTTGCTTCCGGGGCCACTGCGGCCGACCTCACCCTGGTGGTGCTCGATGATGCGCTGGTCGAGGCAGACGAGACGGTGGAACTGACCCTCCACGATCCGACGGGGGCCTCGCTGGGGACGCCGACCCGCGCTGTGGTGACCCTGCTGGACGACGACCTCCCCCAGCCGGCCGAGGCCGACCTGAGCCTGTTCAAGTGGGCGGAGACCAACCTGGCCCTGGCCGGTCAGCCCATTCGGTTCGTCGTCGCGCTGCAGTCCGCCGGGCCGGCCGCCAGCAGCAACGTGGTGGTGCAGGAGCAGCTCCCGCCCGGGACCGTCGTGGCGGGCTGGACGGCCGCGCCGGGAACGGCCTTTAACCCCACCAACGGTCAGTGGACCCTGCCCTGGGTCGGTGCCGGGACCACGAATCTGCTCCAGCTTGATCTGGTGAAAACCAACGCGGGCCTCGTCACCAACGTGGCCTACGTCCTTCAAGCCTCCCATCCCGATCCCACCCTGGCCGACCGGACCAACTCGGCGACGGCCAGTTGGACGGCCGCGGACGTCACCGACCTGGCCATTGGGCTGCAGTTAGAAACCAACCTGGTCGCCGTGGGGCAGACGTTTTGGATTCAGATGGTCGTGACCAATCTGGGGCCGCGGGATGCGTCGAACGTTACCGTGCATGCGCCGGTGCCGCCGGGCACGGAGTTCGTCAGGACACCGGCGTTTCAGAATTGGACTTTCGATCCCCCCTCTGGTCGGTGGCGGCGACATCAGCCGCTTTACCCGCCTTTGTTGGTGGGCCGGGCGTACGATTTCGAAATGGAAGTGCGCGCGACCAACGCCGGCACCTTCCCGGTCACCGCCCAAATCCTCGCCTCCGAACCGCCGGACTCGGTGGCCGCCAACAACGCCGCCAGCAACACCCTGACCGCGGTGCGCTTCTCCCAACTGACCGGCTCGGTCCGTTGTGGCGGCACCAACGGGCCGGGCCTGGCGGCCGTCACCGTGACCCTGGCCGCCTCCAATGCGCCGCCCCGCAGCGTGGTCACCGCCGCCAACGGGACCTTCACCTTCAGCGATCTGACCTCCGGCATTTACACCGTGAGCGCCTCGACCAACGGATACAGCTTCAGCCCGCCCCACCAGACTTTGGACCTCCAAACCACCACCAACCTGCCGCCGTTTGTGGCCACGCCGCGTTTTATCGTGGCGGAGGTGCGGGCCGGCGGGACCGGGGTGCCGGGCATCGCCGTGCAGCTCGCCGGCCCGGCCGCGGCCCAAGGCCTGACCGACGCGGCCGGCCGGGCGGTCTTCACCAACCTCAACCCCGGCGTGTACACGCTGACCCCGCTGACCAACGGGCAGCCCGCCGCCCGCTTCCACCCCACCAACGCCACCCTGACGGTGGGCAATCCAACCAACTGCGACACCACCGCCCGATTTGCGCTCATCAGCCCGGCGGTGATCTTGCGGGCCTTGGAGGTCAACCAGGCCATTCAGGACTGGGAAAACAGTGTGCCCTTGGTACAGGACAAGAGCACGATCGTCCGGGCACATTTGCAACTGCCGGACAGCGTCACCAACCCGGTGTTGGTGGCCGGCGCGCGCCTGCGGGGATTCCGGAACGGGACCGAGTTGCAAATCCTGGGCGGCGGCTTCGGCCTCTCGCCCATCAATCCGGGCGGCAGCCTCACTTTGGCCCACACCAACGCGGCCGTCCGGGCGGTGCGGGAACGCTTCGGCGGCAGCCTCAATTTCCGCCTGCCGGACCTCTGGACCCACGGCGCGCTGGAGCTGCGGTTCGAGTGGACCAATGGGGTGGTGATCTCCCGCGAGCCGGCCGAAGTCGGGGGCCGGGCCGGCGACGCGGCCGTGCGCCTGGCCTTCCTCACGAACGTGCCGCAAGTCCAGGTGGATTTTTACAAGGTCCGCTACACGCACGGCGGCGTCACCAATGAGCCGACCAGCACGGACGTGGACGATCTGATCCGCCGGCTAGAGGCGATCTATCCGATGTTCTTGCGCAGCTCCGCCTACTATTCCCTGCCCCTGGACTTCGTACCCAACACGGACAATCTCGACCGCATCAACGACCGTCTGGCCGCGGCGCGGCGGACCAATGTCCGCGCCGCGAATCATCCCCGCCGGTTGGCCTATGGGGTGATTGTCGGCACCAACGTGGGTGGGGAAGCCCAAGGCATCCCGGGGGACGTTTCCTGCGGCAGCCTGAGAACCGGAGTTTTTGGCCACTACCGTCACGCCCATGAAATCGGTCACAGCTTGGGACGCCCGCACGCGGTTGACGCGGCCCAGTTCGGGGTGACCAATAGATCAGCCCGCGGCGCGTGTCGTGAGTTTGCCGCTACGAATGCGCCGGCGTTTCCGTACTTCTCGGACCTCGGGGGCCTGATGTTCGCCCGGTTGGGGCCGATGGACCAGGGCGACGACAAGCTCGTGTACGGGCTTAACACCCGCGAAGGGGAGCTGTTCTACCAGGCCACGCCAAACCCAACCAACGTAGCGGTGATCTCGCCATACCGGACGGGCGAGTTGATGAGCTATTGTCGGGCATGGACGGACTGGCGCTGGATTTCGAAGTACACCTACACCAATATCCTCCAAGCTTTAATCGCCCGGTTTCAGCCTCCGCGGGCTCCCGGCGCGATGCAATTGCCCCGTGAGGCTTCCGAACCGCAAGACTACCTGCTCATCCGCGGGGGAATTGACCTGGAGAGCGGCGCGGTAAGCTGGCTGCCGTTTCAACTGGCCCAACTGTTCGAGCCGCCCGAAGGACCGGCGCCCGGCCCGTTTACCTTGCGGTTGCTGGACGGAGCCGGCCAACGGCTGGCCGACATCCCATTCGCGCCGGACCTCAACCAGCCGGATGACCCGGCCGAACACAGTGCAGTGGCTTCGTTCCTCATCCCGGTACCGCTCGCGGTGCCGGTGGCCGAGGTCGTCCTTTTCTTCCAAGACACTCCCCTGGCCAGTTTGCGAGCCAGTGCCTCTCCCCCCGGCGTGCAGGTGCTGGCGCCCAACGGCGGGGAAACCTTCGGCGCCGGTCCCTGGCTGGCGCAATGGGAAGGTCATGACCCGGACGGCGATGCGCTAACCTACCTGGTGCAGTACAGCCCGGACGAAGGCGCCACCTGGCACACCCTGGCCGTGGACTGGAAGGAACCTGCGCTCGAAATCTTCCCCGAGGACCTGCCCGGCTCGACCACCGGCGGCCGCCTCCGGGTCATTGCCAGCGACGGCTTCCGCGTGAACTGGGATGCCTCTGACGCCCCCTTCACCGTCTCGAACCGCCCGCCCCGGCTTTCGTTGCGGCTGCCTCCGGCCCACGAAACCTTCAGCCGCGACCAGCAAGTGCTCTTCGAGGCCGAGGCCCAGGATCTCGAAGACGGCCCCCTGCCGGACGAGCGCTTCGTGTGGAGTTCCAGTCGCGACGGCGTGCTCGGCGTCGGCCGGTCCTTGAGCCGGGAAGCCACCGCCCTTTCCGAGGGTGTTCACGAGATCACCGTCACCGCCACCGACCTGGCCGGCCTGAGCCAGCAGGCCACCGTGTCCATCGAGATCGCGCGCGAGCCGCGGCCGCGCCTGGGCGTCCGCCTGGAAGGCTCCCGGGTGATACTCTCCTGGGACAGCTTGGTGTGGGACTACCAACTGGAGGCCGCCACCCGCCTGCAGCCCGCCGATTGGCAAGTCGTGACCGAGCCCGTCACCTTGGTCGAGGACCGGTGGACCGTCGCAGTGGAAGCCGACCAGGCGACCCGGTTCTTCCGGTTGCGCCGTCCCTGAGGGCGGGCCCGGACCGTGGAAGCGGTTCTCGCCCCGAGTGGGGAAGCGAGGGAATCGAATCGGCTCCGTCGCGTCGCTGCCCTTTCCCCCGTCCCGAACCGGCAGGTCAAGGCGGACCCGGCGGGCCCGTTTAACCCAGCACCAGCGCCGCCGCGCCGAGCACCCCGGCGTCGTTGCCCAGCGCCGCCGGGACAACTTCCACGCCGCCCGCCGTGAACTGCGTGGCGCGCGCCAACCGAGCCCGGATGGCCGCGGCAAACACGTCGAAATGCGCCTCCCCGATGCTCCCGCCCAGGATCAACCGCCGCGGCAGGAACGTGTGAAAGATTGTCCAGGCACCGGCCGCCAGCGCCTCGCGCGCCCGGTCCACGATGGCCCGCGCCGCCGGTTCCCCGGCCCGGGCCGCGGCAAACACCGCGCGCGCCTCGGCGTACCCCTGCGCCCGGCCGGCCGCGCCCACGGCCGTGCCCGAGACCAGCGACTCGAGGCAGCCGCGCGCCCCGCAGTAGCATTCCGGGCCGTCGCTTGCGACCAGCAGGTGCCCCAGCTCGGGATGTTCGCCGCCCGCCCCGCGGTAGATTGCGCCGCGCACGATCGCCGCGCCGCCCACGCCGGTGCCCAGGGTGAGCATCACCACCGGATCGAACCCCCGGCCCGCGCCGGCAAAACACTCGCCCACCGCGGCGACGTCCGCGTCGTTCTCCAGCCGCACCGGCACGCCAAAGCGCGCCCGCACCGGCGTGACGATGTCGCACCGGTCCCAGCCGGTCAGGGTGTACGGGTTGTTGATCCAGCCGCGCGCCGGGTCCACCGGCCCGGCACAGCCGATGCCGATGCCGCTCAGTCCGACCGGCGGCCAACCGGCCTGCTCGCAGACCGCTGCGATCGCCCCGGCCAGCCGCTCCACGGCTCGCGCAAAACCAAGCTCGGCCTCGGTGGGCAAGGTGACCCGGGCGTGGAGCGTGCCGGCGGCGTCCACGGCGGCCACGGCCATCTTGGTGCCGCCGATGTCAATGCCAATGGCTCTGGCGTCCGCGCGGCTCGGAGGGTTCATGGCTTGTCAGGAAATGTCCGTCGGGGCCGGCTCCGGCAATAACCAGACGGTTTCACGGCTCCTTCACCAGCGTGGCGACCCAGTGGCCGGCGCCCGGGGCCTCGAGGTTAATCCAGTCACCGCCGCGCACCTCGCCCGTCGGGCCCCAGTCGCCGGTGGCGATGCGAATCCAGCGCAGGCTGAAGCGCCCCGGCGCCCCGCGCAGGTCCAGGCCCACCGCGCCGCCGTCCGGGAAATAGGCCGCGTAGGCCGCGCCGGGTCGGGCGCTCAGATAGGCCTCGTTCGGCTCGCGGTCGCGCAAGAGTTCCTGCGCCGGCGCCATCTCCCACAGGCGGCACCGCGAGGCCAGCTTGCGCGCGGCGCGAATCGAAGCCGCCGCTTCGGGCGAAAAGCCCAGGCCGGAGTCGGGCCGGTGAAACCGCACCGCGGCGGCGCCGCCGATGAGGTGTCGCCACCAGCGCTCGAGCCCGTCGCGCGTGGTGCCGTACCGGCCGGTGTCCGCGCCGTAGGTTTTGACCGTGTTGATCGGCCGGGGCCGCGGCGCCAGGTACTCGCGCACCCACTGGAAGTTGTCCCAGTGGGTCTGGCCTTTTTGGTGGTTGTTTTGCGAGACGTCGGCGAAGTCGTACAGCTCCGGGTGGTCGAAGGTGTGGCGGTGCTGGGGCGCGCGCAGGTTCCACTCGTCCCACATCTCGGTCAGGAAGACGTCCACGCCCGCCGCGCGCGCCCGTTGGCGGATGTGCCGGGCCCAGAAGGCGCCCCAGGCCGGGTCGCCGCTGGTTTCGTTGTCCATGCAGTAGAGCACGTGCGGGTAGGGCAGGGCGTGCCGGAGCATCTCGTCCACAAACCGCTGCTGGTAGCGGAACACGACCGGGTTGTGGCGCTGGTCGGGGGTGGTGAAGAAAAACGGCTGTTTGTTCGCCCCCGGATGGTCGGGGTACCGCGGCGCGAAGCCGGACTGCTCGAAGGTGTAGTTGACGTTGTTGGCCGGATTGTAGGGGTGCTTTTCCCAGTTCTCGCGCGCGTAATCGAACCGGTCCCAGACCTCGATCTGCACCACGATGTCGCGGGTGAAAGTCCCTTCGAGCATCCGGGCGAAACGCTCCCAGTACTCGGGGTTCCACCGCTCCAGGTCGTACTTGCCGTCCTCGCGGCGGAAGAAGGGATAGACCTCGAAGCCCTTGTCCGGGCGGTCGCTCATGGTGTTGCGGATGTAGTTGGCGCCGGCGGCCCGCATCTCGTCCAGGTGCGCCTCGAGGTCGGGGATTTGGAACAGGTTGTCGTCCTTCGAGCCGCCCAGGAGCAGGACCGGCTGGCCGCGGTACTGCCAGTAACGCGGGTTGGCCGCGTAGGGCCGGATGCGGTCGGCGTTGGGCAGTTTCGCGGCGAACTCGGCGCCGACCGCGGCGGCGCAAGTGAAGAAAACCAGTGGGGCGAACAATGCAGGCTTCACCCGGCCCTTCTGCCGCCGTGAACCCGGGCCGTCAAGGCCGCCGCGCGGGCCGGCACGGCGGGCGGTGTGGTGCCCCTGGAATCTTCACGCCCGGCTCCACACCGCCTTGCGCCAACCGGGCGCTGGCACCGATGCGCCGTGAGACTGCCAGCGCCTCACGCCGCGGAGGCGCCCGACGCAAAGCGACGGCCGACCACCTCGAGGGCCTCGTCCAGGATGTCCAGAGCCCGGGCCATTTCCTCGCGGGTGATGGTCAGGGCGGGGGTGAGTTGGAGGATGTTGCCCATCGTGACCTTGAAGCTCAGCCCGCGCCGCAGGGCTTCGTACATCACCTGCTCGGCCGCGTCGCACGCCCGCGCCATCGTGGCGCGGTCCTGCACCAGTTCGACCCCGAGCAGCAGGCCCAGGCCGCGGACGTCGCCCACCAAGGGGTGACGCGCCTGCATTTGGCGCAGGCGCGCCAGCGCGAAGGCGGAGAGTTCGTTCACGTGTTCCAGCACGCGCTCCGACTCGAGGCACTCGAGCGTGGCCAGCGCCGCCGCCGCGGCTACCGGGTTTTTCTCGTGTGTGTAATGGCCCAGGGCGCGGTCGGCGGCCACGTTGAGGGAGTCGCGGGCGAGCAGCGCGGCCAGGGGCATTACGCCACCGCCCAGGCCTTTGCCCAGCACCAGCATGTCCGGGACAATGCCGTAGTGCTCGCACGCAAACATTTTCCCGGTCCGGCCCGGCGCGGTGGGGATTTCATCGAGGATGAGCAACGCGCCGTGTCGGTCGCAGGCGGCGCGGATGCGGCGCCAGTAGTCCGGCGGGGGGATGAAGGGCGCGGAACGGACGGTCTCGCTGATCACCGCCGCCACGTCGCCCTCCTTGGCGAGCACGTACTCCACGTAATCGGCGCACTTGAGGCGGCACTCGCCGCGGCAGTCCCACGGGCAATGCCAGGGGTCCGGCGGGGGTACGTGCTCGCAGCCGGGCAACAACGGCCCCAGGCGCGCGCGGAACAGCGCCTCGCCGCCCACCGAACTGGCCTCGAGCGTGGCGCCGTGGAAGGAGTCCCACATCGAGATGGTCTTGTACCGGCCGGTCGCCACGCGGGCGAGCTGCACCGCCATGCTGATGGCTTCGGCGCCGCCGGGCGCAAAGAGCACGCGGTTCAGGTCGCCCGGCGCCAGCGCGGCCAGTTTCCGGGCCAGCCGGATGGCCGGGAGATTCGTGTAGCGGCGCGGGCAGAACGGGAGTTCGCGCAGTTGGCGGATGATGGCCTCGACGACGCGCGGGTGACCGAAGCCCACTTGGTGCACGCAGTTGCCGTGGAAGTCGAGGTACGCCCGCCCCTGCAGGTCTTCGATGCCCGCCCCGCGGGCCGCGCGCAGGACGTTCAGGCACGGCGTGGAGAGCGACTGGTGCAGGAACCAGCGGGCGTCTTCGGCCAGCCACTCGCGCGTGGCGGGATCAAGCATCGCCGCCTGCCAGGCGGCGCGGTGCGGGGTCGAGTTGACATCCCCTTCGGCCGCGGGGCCGGCGGGGCCGGGGCCGCGAGGGCTCGCGGGGGTGGCGGGCGGGGGATTCATGCGTTGACTGCTTGCGGCGGCTCGCCCGCGCGAACCGGGAGCGCCCCCAGCTCCGCCAGGGTTTGGCCGATGGCGTGGACCAGTTGCTCGAGGTCGGCGGGGAAGAGCCGGCCAATGGTGCCGATGCGGAAGGTGTCGGCCTGCGTCAACTTGCCGGGGTAGATGATGAACCCGCGGTCGCTCAGCCGCCGGTAAAAGCGGCCGAACGCAAACCCCGGCGCGGCGGGGAAGGGAAAGGCGGTGATGATGTGGCTCTGGACCGCCGGCGGGAGGTACGCCCGCAGCCCGAGCGCCTCCATCCCGGCCCGCAGGGTCTCGTGGTTGCGGCGATAGCGCGCCGCCCGCGCGGGCACGCCGCCCTCCTGCTCCAGTTCCTCGAGCGCCCGGGCGAAGGCCAGCAGCGCGTGCGTCGGCGGCGTGAAGCGGAACTGACCGTTTTTGTCGAACCCGCGCAATTGCGCCGCCAAATCCAGACTGAGGCTCCGGGCATGGCCCGCGCAGGCCAGCAACCGGTCGCGCCGGCCAAAGACGAAACAAAAGCCCGGCACGCCCTCGAGGCACTTGTTGGCGGAGGAGATCAGGTAGTCAATCCCGCACGCCGCGAAATCAATCGGCATCCCGCCGAAACTGCTCATTGCGTCCACGATGAACTCGCGCTCGTACCGGCGCGCCACGCGCCCCACCTCGGCGATCGGGTTCAAAAGGCCCGAGGTGGTCTCGCAATGGACGGCGAAGACGTGCGTGACGGCCGGGTCGCGCGCGAGCAACGCCTCCAGCGCGGCCGGGTCGTTGGGTTGGTCCTCGGGCGTGCGCAACACCGTGTGGGCAATCCCGGCCTGGCGGAGCATTTGCACGGCGCGCTCGCCGTAGGCGCCATTGGCCAGCACCACCACCTTGCCCTGCGGGGGCACGCACGTGGCGAAGACGGCCTCGACACCGTACGTGCCGCTGCCTTGCAAGAGCACCACCTCCCAGCCGGCCGCGCGCGACAGGCCGGCCACGCGCAGCAGTTCCTCGCGAATCCACGCCACGCGGGCGTTGAACTCGAAATGCCACGAGCCGGCGTCGTGCAACATGGCCTGTTTGACCGCGGCGCTGGTTGTCAGCGGGCCCGGCGTGAACAGCAACGGGTCGCGGGCGCGGGCTATCTGGGGCGTCGGGTCCATGTCGGTTCAGGTCAGCAGCGCCGGCAACTTGGCCAGCGACGCGATCAGGTGGGTGTGCGGATGCGCGGCCAGTTGGGCGCGGGTGTGCGTGCCGTTGGTCACCCCGATCACCAGGGCGCAACCGGCGGCGACCCCCTCCCGGAGGTCGGCCGGCGTGTCGCCCACTTTGGCAACCGCCAAGGGCGAAGCCACCCCCACGCGCCGCATCGCCTCGAAGATCAGGTCCGGATACGGCCGGCCGCGCGGCACTTCATCGCTGGCCACGGTGGCGTCGAGGAACCCCGGGACGTCCCAGCCCAGGCGGTGGAGAATCACCTGCACGATGTCGCGGCTGAATCCGGTGTCGAGCGCAAGACGAAGGCCCCGGCGCTTGAGGCGTGCGAAGCATTCTTCCGCGCCGGGCATGGGCTCGACCGATGGGTCGTGGCGGTAAAACTCGATCATGCGCCGGAGGAACTCGCGATGCAGCGCCTCGACGCGTTGGGCCGGCGGCGGCGTGGCGTCCGAGGACCTCGCGGCCAGGAGGGCGGCGATGGCTTCCGGCTTGGGCAGGCCCATGACGGCGTTGACTTCGTCCCGGCTGACTTCGACGCCGCCCGCCGTCAGGGCCTCGCGCAAGCACCGGTTCACCGCGTCATCGTCCCGGACCGTGGTGCCGGCCATGTCGAAGACCACCAGTTGGATGTTCATCGGATTGGGAGTTGGGGTGGGGTGGGTCAAGGCGGAGGTTGGGGTTGGCAAGGGGCTTTTACCAGAACCGGTTCGCGGCGCTCACGAGACTTCGGCCTGCGGGCCGGGACTCAGGGCGGAGACGGGCGCGGGCACTACCCGCGCGGGGCGTCGGTACAGCAACAAACTCAGCAGCGCGGCCACGGCGGTGAGGCCGGCCATCACCTGAAAGCCGAGGCGGTAGCCGCCCCAGGTCAGAATTTTGCCGAAGCACACCCCCGAGAGCACGCCGGCCAGATAGCCCGTCGCGTCGGCAAAACCGGCCACGGTGGCGGCGTGCTCTTTGCCGCGCACTTCCACGGCCAGCACTCCGGCCAGGAGGCTGTACGGGCCGTAGGCCAGAAAACCGATCAGCGCCACCCCCGCCGTGAGGGCCCACAGGCCGGCCCGGAAAAACTCCGGCAACACCCACAGGAGCGCGGCCAGCGTCGCCAGGATGCTGGCCAGGAAGATTTGGCGCGCGCCCCGGTTCAGACGGTCGAACGCCCAGCCCACCAACACAATTCCCGCCGCTCCGCAGAGATCGAAGGGCATTGCCAGAAACGCCGCCAGCGCGCTCGACACCCCGGCCCCGCCCTCGGTCCGGAGAAAATCCACGGTCCAGAAATTGAAGGTCTCGCGCAGCAGCGTGAGCGTGAAGCTCAGCGCCAGCACGACACGGAAGGTACGTTCGCGAAAGAGTTCGAGCAGCCGGAGCGGCAAACGACGGACCCCGGCCGCGCGCGCTTCTCGGCGGCCGGTCGCCCCCGCGCCGCGCGGAATCACCACCGCCGTCAGCGCCGTCAAGGCCAGCAGCGCCAGCGCGGGCACCCCCAAAATTGCCGCACGCGAATCTCCCGTCAGCCGCGCGATCAACCCGGCGAAACCCACTGCCAGCGCGCCGCCAAATACGAAGCTCAGCGACAACAACCCGCAGGCCAGCGCCAGCCGTCGGGGAGCAAACCAGTCGGGCACCAACTTCACCATCGCCCCCCAACTGGCCGCGCCCGCGAAGCGGTTGGCGCTGTAGAGCACGGTCAGCGCCAGCAGTCCGGGCGCCAGGGCGCCGGCCAGCCCGAACACCGCGACCAGCAACATCGAACCCAACAGGGCCGGCCGGCCGCCGATCCGATCCGTCACCGGGCCGAAACACACCTTGCCAGCGGCGTAGGCCACGGTGCTGAGGCTGGCCAGCAGACCGACCTGCTCCTTGGTCAGCCCCCAGTCCGCTTGCAGCAGCGGGACGGCGACCGTGAGGTTCTTCCGACAGAGGTACACGCCCACGTAAGCCAGCACCAGCGTGCCCAGGTAAAGAAACGCCCGCGTCGGACTGACCCGGGCGGCCGGGAACACGCTGCTGGCCTCGTGGTGCTCGCTCATGGGCTCGGCTGGCTGACCCGTTGCCGTGTCAGCCTTACCCGACCGAGCTTGGGGATGTTTTGTGTCAGCACGGTGCCGTTCCGGTCACAATTGGGAAACCGCACCGGGCGCGCGGGAGGGCGCCGCGGTGTCGGCCCGCCCTCGGCCGGGCCGCAATCCGGCCCCACCAAATCGCAGTGCGGGCGGACTGGTTGGTGGGACGGCACGAAAACCCGGAGTCGGCAGCAATTTGCCACCTGCCTGCCGGCAGGCAGGCCGACCACGGCGCGGTCGGCCGGGTCACCGAACCAACCGGATCGTTCCGGCCCAATGCCGGTTCCTCCGCCCGTGATCCGCCGCCGGCTTGACACTCCCCATGCCGCGCACCCAGTTTTACGCCCGCAACACCCCGCGCTGGTGATGAAACTGTCCTTGAAACTACGCCGCCCGGCCGGCCGCGCCTCGGTCCACGGCACTGGTGCGCTCCGGGCCGGGCTGGCTTGCCTGGTCATGACGTCGCTGCCCCTCAACGCCCTTACCGCCGCGCCTCGGGTCACGGTGGTGGCCGAGCTGCCCACGGCCCCACCCAACGCGCATTACGTGGGCCACCGCCCGCCGCTCCGGCCCGCGCCGCTGCTCAAACTGCCGGTGGGCGCGGTGCGGCCCGAGGGCTGGCTGCATCGGGTGCTGCGCCTGCAAGCCGATGGCTTCCACAGGCATCTCACCGAGATCAGCGAGTTTTTGAAGAAGGAGAACAACGCCTGGCTCAGCCCCACCGGCCGGGGCGAGCGCGGTTGGGAGGAGGTGCCGTACTGGCTGAAGGGCTTCCAGGACTGCGGCTACCTGCTCGAGGACGAGCGGATGATCCGCGAGGCGCGGGTGTGGATCGAAGGCGCGCTCGGCAGCCAGCAGCCCGACGGCTGGTTCGGCCCCGGCGAAGAGCGCACCGGCGTGGCCACCGACCTCAAGGGCCGCGACGACCTCTGGCCGAACATGATCATGCTCTTCTGCCTCCAGTCCTACCACGAGCGCACCGGCGACCCGCGCGTGCTCACGCTGATGACGCGCTACTTCCAATACCTGGCCGCGGTGCCTGAGGAGCGCTTTCTGCTCGGTTACTGGCCCAAGATGCGCGCGGGCGACCAGCTCTACAGCATCCTGTGGCTCTACAACCGTACCGGCGAACCGTGGCTGCTCGACCTGGCCCACAAGACCCACCGCCACGCCGCCCGCTGGGACACCGGCCTCATCAACTGGCACAACGTCAACCTCGCCCAGGGCTTCCGCGAACCCGCCACCTACTGGGTGCTCAGCCACGACCCGCGCCACCGCCACGCCACCGAGCACAACTGGACCGAGCTGCGCGCCCTCTACGGCCAGGTGCCCGGCGGCATGTACGGCAGCGATGAAAACTGCCGCCCCGGCTTCACCGGCCCGCGCCAGGCCATCGAGACCTGCGGCATCGCCGAGGAGATGCTCTCGGATGAAATCCTCCTGGGCCTGACCGGCGACCTCCGCTGGGCCGACCGCTGCGAAAACGTCGCCTTCAACAGCCTGCCCGCCGCGATGACCGCCGACCTCAAGGCCCTGCGCTACCTCACCGCTCCCAACCAGCCCCAGAGCGACCACGTCAGCAAGGCGCCCGGTATCCAAAACGGCGGCCCGATGTACTGCATGGACCCGCACGACCACCGTTGCTGCCAGCACAACGCCGGCCACGCCTGGCCCTACTTCACCCAGCACCTCTGGATGGCCACCGCCGGCAACGGCCTGGCCGCCGTCCTCTACGCGCCTTCCCGCGTCACGGCCAAGGTCGGCGACGGCACCGAGGTCACCTTCCACACCGAGACCCGCTATCCCTTCGAGGAAACCCTCACCTTCAAGCTGAGCGCACCCCGTGCCGTGGCCTTCCCGCTTTACTTGCGCGTGCCCGCCTGGTGCGACCGTCCCGCGCTGCGGCTCAACGGCCGCCCGCTCGAGGTCCGCGCGCCGCGCCTCGGCGCCTTTCTCCGCCTCGACCGCACCTGGGCCGACGGCGACACGCTCACGCTCTCCCTGCCCATGCAGGTGCGCCTGCGCACCTGGATCAAGAACCGCCACACCGTCTCCGTGGACCGCGGTCCGCTCACCTACTCGCTCCAGATTCGCGAAAACTACGTCCGCCACGGCGGTACTGACCGCTGGCCCGCTTGGGACATCTTTCCCGCCTCGCCCTGGAACTACGGCCTGGACCTGCCGGCGCGAAATCCCGAGCGCGCCTTCACCCTGGTCCGCCGGCCCTGGCCGGCCGATGACCAGCCCTGGCGCTGGGACGCCGCGCCGGTGCAACTCAAGACCCGCGGCCGCCGCCTCCCGGCCTGGACCCTCGATGAAAAAGGGCTGATCCGCGAAGTCCAAGAAAGCCCGGTGCGCTCGACCGAGCCCGTCGAGGAAATCAACCTCATCCCGATGGGCGCGGCCCGGCTGCGCCTCAGCGCCTTTCCGGTCATCGGCACCGGGCCGGACGCCCACGACTGGGCGGCGCCCCCGCCGGGGCGCGTGCGCGCCTCGCACTGCTGGGAGGCGGACAGCGTCGAGGCGGTGTGCGACGGCCTCGAGCCGCGCCACTCCAACGACCAGACCATCCCGCGGTTTACCTGGTGGCCCGAGAAGGGCAACCTCCAGTGGATCGAGCGCACGTTCGAGCAGCCGCGCCCGGTTTCGCAGGTGCACGTGTACTGGTTCGACGACACCGGCGTGGGCGGTTGCCGCGTGCCCGAGAGCTGGCGGCTGTTGTACCGCGACGCCGACGGCCGCTGGCTCCAGGTGGCCCCGGCCACCGCCTTCGGTGTGGACAAGGACCGCTACAACATCGTGACCTTCGCCCCGGTGACCACCGACGCGCTGCGTCTCGAAGTGAAGCTGCGCGAAGGCTTCTCCGGCGGCATCCTCGAATGGCGCGTGCCCTGAACCGGCGCCTTGTCAGGCCGGGCGCTTGGCCCCACTCTTGCCGCATGAACACCACGCCCACGCTCCTGCTCGCTGCCGCGCTGACGTTCCTGCTCGTTGGCTGCGGCCGGTCCACCCCGCCCGACGCGGCCGGGACGCCGTCCGACCCGGGCGCCGCCGGCCGCGTGTTCACCATCGGCATGAGCCAGTGCAACCGGGGCGAACCCTGGCGCGTGCAGATGGACGCCGACATCCAGGCGGCGGCGGGCCAGCACCCCAACCTGCGGGTCGTTTTCAAGGACGCCCAAAACGACACCCTCAAGCAGCGCGCCCACGTCGAGGAATTCGTCAGCGCCAAGGTGGACCTTCTGATCATCTCGCCCAAGGAGGCCGCGCCGCTCACCGAGCCGGTCGCCAAGGCCATGGCCGCCGGCATCCCGGTCATCGTGCTGGACCGCCGCCTGCTGGGCACCAACTACACCTGCTTCATCGGCGCCGATAACAAGAAGATCGGCCGCGCCGCCGGCGAATGGATCAAGCAAACCCTCGGCGGCCGCGGCAAGGTCGTCGAGCTCAAGGGCCTCATGACCAGCACCCCGGGCCAGGACCGCCACACCGGCTTCCGCGAAGGCATCGCCGGCTCGCAAATCGAGGTCATCTTTGAGGCCGACATGAAGTGGCTCGAACCCGAGGCCCGCAAGGAAATGGAATCCGCCCTCGCCCGCTTCCCGCAGATTGACCTGGTGTACGCCCACAACGACCCTGGCGCCCACGGCGCCTACCTCGCCGCCAAGGCCGCCGGGCGCGAGAAGCAAATCAAGTTCGTGGGCATAGACGCGCTGCCCCAGGAAGGCGTGGCCTATGTCCGCCAGGGCATCCTCGATGCCACCTTCGAGTACCCGACCGGCGGCGCCGAGGCCATCGCCACCGCGCTCAAAATCCTCCGTGGCGAGCCGGTGCCGCGGGAAATCACCCTGGGCTCGCGCCTCTTTACGCGCGACAACGTGGCGGCCGGCGGCCAGCCGCTGCCCTGAGGCCCGGTCGGGCGAACACCCGTTGGTCTCGCGCGGCCCAACATGCCCCTCGAGCGCGAACAAGTTGCCCGGTGGGCGTCGAAAAACCGCCCTTGCTCCCGCCGGAGGGACCGGGCAAGTTGGCGTCGTGAATTCGCAAAAGCTTCAGCGTCATGTGGACCTCGCCGCGCGTATCTACCGGTGCCTGGCCCGAGTGCGCGGACTGGATGAAGCGGAGCGCTGGCAGCACGCGTTGTTTTTTGCGATGTCTCCCCAGGAACGATGCCACTTCAGCCTCCGGACAGCCCGCTCGGCGCTTTCCTTAAGGCGCTCCGCGAAGAAAGAATAGCTTGCATCCTCATCGGAGCGATGGCGGCCGTCGAGCAAGGCGCGCCCTTGATGACGGTGGATTACGATTTCTGGGTGCGTTTGCCGCAGCGCCAGTACGTCCGGCTGTTGACCATCGTCCGGCGCCTCGGCGGGACCATCCGTGCTCGCATCGTTTACGAGTTGAGTGACGGCGCGCAAGTGAACGCAATCTTTCAACCAGACGGCCTGCGCTCGTTTGACGCTGAATGGAGGGCCTCCCGATGGGGCAAACTGGAAAATGTCCCGGTCAAGGTGTTGCCTTTGCGCCGGGTCATTGCCAACAAGCGCGCGGCCAATCGTGTAAAAGATCAGGCGGTGCTTCCAATTCTGGAGCGCACGTTGCAACTGGCGAGGCGTCTGAATCGGCGCGAGGCGCGAATCAAAATCCCCGGCCGGCGGCGAAAACGGGGCCAGCCGCGAAAATAAACGCACAAAACCGGCGTCCTGTTCCCCGGAACCGAATCACTTCCGGCAGCAGCACAAGGCGAGGCGCAAACCGTTGCATGTTCGAAAAGGGGAATGGCCCGGAATAAAATTGCTGCCAATGGACCAGAGCCCGGAAGCGGCGGTTTCCTTGGTGGCCGGCGCACACTATATTCGGCTCCATCCCATGAATGAACCGGGCAGCGTGGAAGCATGGTTGGAGCGGCTCGACGGCGAGCGCATCGTGGTGGCCGGCAACGTGTCGTTCGGCCGCACGGCGGACAACACGGTCGTGCTGCCCGACGAACGCGTCTCCCGCCGCCACGCGCTGATCCACCCGCAGGGCGCGGACGGTTACTGGCTGGTGGACCTGGGCAGCCGCAACGGCACCTACGTCAACCAGCGCCGTGTCGGTCAGCCCCGGCGCCTGCACGACGGCGACCGCCTCCAATTGGGTCCCTTCACGTTTGTGTTTCGGCTGGTGCACGCCGCGCCCGCCACCCGGACGGGCGAGGTGACCACCTTGCAAACGCTGGTGGACGTGCGGACGCAGCCGTGCTGGTTGCTCGTGCTGGACGTGCAGGGCTCCACCAACCTGGCCCGCCGCCTGCCCGCCGCGGAGTTGGCCGTCCTTATGGGCCGCTGGTTCAACGCCTGCCGGCAGGTCATCGAAACCCACGGCGGCACCATCAACAAATACCTCGGCGACGGTTTGCTGGCGTACTGGTTGGCGGACAAGGCCGACGCCGCGGCGCTCGCCAAAATAGTGGAAGCCCTGCGCCCGCTGCAGGCGGCGGGGACGCCGGCTTTTCGGCTCGTGCTGCACCGCGGCCCGGTCACGTTCGGCGGGGCGGCGTCGCTGGGCGAAGACAGCCTGTTCGGGCCGGAGGTCAACTTCGTGTTCCGCATGGAGAAGCTCGCGGGCCAGCTCGGGGCTCCGGCGCTGTTCAGCGCCCCGGCGGCGGCTGCTCTGGCGACCGTGCTGGCGCTGACCCCGCGGGGCGAACACCCTCTGTCCGGCTTCGAGGGGGTGTACGCGTTTTACGGCGCTTGAACGCGGAACGCTGGACTGGAGAGCACACCCACCCTCGCGTGCCGCCGCCGCCGCCCTGCCGTCGGCCCCGGAGCGCCAGCGTCCGACCTCCGGTATCCGGCATCGGGCATCAGGCATCAGGCATCCGTCCCCCGGCCTCCCCCTTCTCACTCCTCGCTTCTCGCTTCTGATTCGGTAGAGCGCCGCTGCGCCGGCGCCGTCCACCCGGCCGCAGACCGCGATGGTGTTGGGCTCGACGGAGTCTCGCCCCACCGAAGGTGGCCCCGGCCGCGACGCGGTCCGGCGGACCGCGCCGGCAAGTCGTCGGCTGGTTGCGCAGGGCAATGGAGGCTCAGGAAAGTTGCGCGGTTTGGCCAGTGCGGCACATTCTGCCTGCCCGCGACCGCGCCATGAGAAAACGCCCCTTGATCCTCGTCACCCCGGCGACCCAACCACACGGCGTGGAGTTGGGCGACCCGGCGTTGTGCGTCTCGCGCGCGTACCTTGAGGCCGTGGCCGAGGCGGACGGTGTGCCGGTCGTCACCGCCTGCCAACCCGAGCCGCGTTATGTCCGCGATGCCGTGGCCCGTTGCGACGGAGTGCTGTTGACCGGCGGCGAGGACCTCCAGCCGGAGCTGCACGCGCCGGACCTCCCGGGGGCTTTGCGAGCCAAGGTCAAACGGGTCGAGCCCGACCGGGACGCTTTCGAGCTGGCGCTGGTGCGCGAGGTCTTTCGCCGGCGCAAGCCGCTCCTGGCCATCTGTCGCGGGCATCAACTGGTGAACGTGGCCCTGGGCGGCACGCTCTGGGTGGACCTTCCCGCACAGTGGCCCGGCGCGCTGCGGCACCAACGGCCGGACCGCCTGCACGACGCGGTGCACGAGGTCGAACTGGCCCCGGGCTCGCGTCTGGCGCGGCTGTTGCGCGCCCGGCGTGCGGGGGTGAACAGCACGCATCATCAGGCCGTGGCCCGGCCGGCCGAGGTCCTGGCCGTGACGGCGTGCAGCCCGGACGGCGTCATCGAGGCCCTCGAGCTGGCCCCGCGCTATGCCGGCGCTCTGCCATGGTTCTTGGCCGTCCAATTTCACCCGGAGCGCCTGGTGCGAAGCGACCCCCGGTTTCGGGCCTTGTTCCGGGATTTTGTGCGGGCCTGCGCCGGGCAGGCCGGAGGCGACGGGGCGAGTCGTCCAGCGCGTCAGCCGGTCAGCCGGGGGAACTCGGTCACGCGCAGTTTGGCGCAGCCGTAGGGGATCAGGGTGAGGTCTTCGAGCGGCTCGCGGCTGGTTTGGGGCTGGGGCGGCACCTCGTCGGCCCAACCGTGGGCCAGGTTCCAGTCCGGCAGGCGGCGTCCCCGCACGTGAGCCACCACGCCCGCGCCTTCGGGCGCAAAGGGCCGTTCGCCCACGGGGCGTTCCTCGAAGCGCACGCTGGTCTCGGGCCGGGCCTCGTCCACCAGCAGGCCGTAGTTCCAGGGCGAGGCGGGGCGGACCTCGAAATCGGCGTGCGGGAGCTCGCGGTGGGGCTTGTCGGCGTTGACGCGGGTCCAGGTCTCGCGCGGGTTCAGGGCGAAGACCAGCGGGCCGCGTTCGAGGGCCAGGGCCTGGTTGTAGCGGCGGGTGAACCGTGCGGGCATGGGCAGGCGCAATTCGAACTCGCTCGCGCCGGACCAGACGCGCTCGAGGCGGTGGAAGGCGCCGGGTTCCAACGCGACCGTTCGCCCGCCGCCCACGCGCAGCGTGGCGCCGCGCGCCCAGGCCGGCACACGCAACCGCAGCGGGAACCGCAGGCGGCCGTCCACCGTGACCGTGAAGCGCAGCGTCTTCCGGAACGGGTAATCGGTCTCGAGCGCCACGTGCACGGGCCGGCCGCGGACGATGGCGCGCACCGAACTCGGGGCGTAGGCGGCGGCCACCAGGCCGTCGTCCGGGCTGCGCAGCCAGAGGTGGGCGGCGAATTTGGGCCAGCCCTGGTGCATGTTCGCGGTGCAACAGCCGTAGTTGGGCTCCAGTCCGAAAAGGTTCGCCTCCGGTCCGTTGGTGGACCACATGTGCTCGGGGTTGATGGTGCACTGGACCTGGTTGACCTGCTGGTCGTACTGGTGCGACCACATGTCGGGCGCGAACGTGGCGGGCAAGGCGTTGAAGGCCACGCGCTCGAGGCGGTCGGCCCAGGCGGGGTCGCCGGTGATTGCGGTCAGCCATTCGAGCGAGTAGAGGGCCTCGACCACCGCGCACAACTCCGTGCCCTGCGTGGGGCTGCGGCCGGCCAGGCACTCGTCGCCCGTGAACAAGCCGTGCACCTGGCCGTGGTAGCGGTCCAGCACCGCGAGCATCTCGCGGGCGAAGTCGCGGTCGGCCGCGCGCCCGGTCAGCCGCCAGGCCAGGGCGTAGGCCTTGAGGGCCATGCCGGTGTTGACGACGTGTTTCTCCCAGGTCCAGCGCCCGCGCCGCGGGGTGGGCGAGACGATGTCCGGCCCGCGATAAAAGGCGCGGTAGTCGAAGCCCTGTTCGAGGAGCCTTTGGGCCAGCTCGAGCAACCAACCTTCGCCCGTGCGCTCGAAGACGTGGTACACCGGGATGAGGCCCTCGAACCAGCGGAACCGGCCCCAGTTGAAAAGCGGCTGGCGCTCGAGTGCCGCGAGCAGGGCGCGCAGGTTGCGGTGCACGGCGGCCAGGACGGCCGGGTCGCCCGTGGCTTCGTGGTACTGCACCAGCGCCTTGTTCACCAGCAGGATGGCCCACAGGTCGTAGGACCGGGTGTTGGCGTCCTGCGGGTAGGGGGCGTACCAGCCGTCGGGCCGCTGGCCGGCGACGATCTGGTCCACGCGGCGTTTGACCTTGGCCTTGAGCGGCGCGTCCTCGAGCACCCAGGCCAGGGGAATTACGCCGTCCAGCCAGTACGGCGCGCGCTCCCAACCCTCGGCCCGGCCGCCGAACCACTGGCTGTCCTGCACGTCGGGCCAGAACTCGTCCAGGTGCCCGCTCAGGCCGTCGGCCTGCTGGCGCAATTGGCGGCGCAGCCAGCCTTCCGCCGTCACGCTGCCCAGCGGCAACGGGCGAAAGGCCGGCTCGTGCAGGCGGCGGGGGCGGGCGGTGGTGCGCGCCGCAGGTGGCGCGGTGGCGGCCCGCGGGCCGAGGGTGCCGGCGGCCACGGCCGCTGTGCCGAGGGAGAGTTGGCCAAGGAAATCGCGTCGAGG
>Ga0272446_1000362_pt1 | contig 71985 bp, 67 predicted proteins | sample YNPCB0061_FD_194587 | JGI IMG/M metagenome (GOLD analysis project Ga0272446, IMG submission 194587) | Hot spring microbial mat communities from Yellowstone National Park, WY, United States - YNP-CB-006-1 | ecosystem: Environmental > Aquatic > Thermal springs > Hot (42-90C) > Sediment | place... | reverse complement strand
CGGAGCCGAAGTTCTTTACCTGCCGCCCTACAGCCCTGACTTCAACCCTATCGAGCAGGTCTTCTCGAAGCTCAAAACCCTGCTTCGCTCCGTCGCCGCCAGAACTGTCGATGCCCTGTGGCAGGCCATAGGCAAACTCCTCGACGCCTTCTCCGCCGCCGAATGTTCCAACTATCTGGCCAACTCAGGATACGGACAGCCTAATATGAAAACGCTCTAATCTTTCGATTGCTTTGCTTCCGAAAGACTCAACAAAAAGGCGCCCGTCATTTATGACGGGCGCTTTTTAAAATCCATGGAGATGATTTGTAACTTTTTCCGCTTTCTGCCGCGATGACCTGGCAGCGTCCTACTCTCCCAGGTCTTAAGACATAGTACCATCGGCGCAGGGGATTTTCACGTCCGAGTTCGGAATGGGATCGGGTGCAGGATCCCCGCTATAACCGCCAGGTCATCGCGGCAGATAGCAGAAGGCAGAATACAGGTATCAGAAAAGCCTGTCTTTGCCTGATTGAAAGCGTGTCAGAACCGAAGGCAAGGTATATCCGATACCTGATACCTGCCTTCTGTCCTCTGATAAGGATCAAGCCGATCGAGCTATTAGTACCGGTAAGCTGCACGTGTTACCACGCTTCCACATCCGGCCTATCAACGTGATGGTCTATCACGGCTCTCATGGGAATGCTTGTTTCGAGGTAAGTTTCACGCTTAGATGCTTTCAGCGTTTATCTCGTCCGCACATAGCTACCCGGCGCTGCCGCTGGCGCGACAACCGGTACACAAGAGGTGCGTCCATCCCGGTCCTCTCGTACTAGGGACAGCTCCTCTCAACATTCCTGCACCCACGGCAGATAGGGACCAAACTGTCTCACGACGTTCTGAACCCAGCTCACGTACCACTTTAATTGGCGAACAGCCAAACCCTTGGGACCTTCTCCAGCCCCAGGATGTGATGAGCCGACATCGAGGTGCCAAACGACCCCGTCGCTATGGACGCTTGGGGGTCATCAGCCTGTTATCCCTAGAGTACCTTTTATCCGTTGAGCGATGGCCCTTCCACGAAGAACCACCGGATCACTATGACCGGCTTTCGCCTCTGCTTGACATGTACGTCTTGCAGTCAGGCTGGCTTGTGCCATTGCACTCAACAGCTGATTTCCGACCAGCTTGAGCCAACCATCGCGCGCCTCCGTTACCGTTTGGGAGGCGACCGCCCCAGTCAAACTACCCACCATGCAGGGTCCTTGCCCGCGATTCAGCAGGCGAAGTTAGATATCAGAGAACATAAGGGCGGTATTTCACTGGCCGCTCCACCCCGGCTGGCGCCGGAGCTTCAAAGCGTCCCGCCTATTCTACACATACGTTCCCTAATACCACTGCAAAGTTATAGTAAAGGTTCATAGGGTCTTTCCGTCTAACCGCGGGAACCCCGCATCTTCACGGGGAATTCAATTTCACTGAGCTGGTGTTGGAGACAGCGGGGAAGTCGTTACGCCATTCGTGCAGGTCGGAACTTACCCGACAAGGAATTTCGCTACCTTAGGACCGTTATAGTTACGGCCGCCGTTTACTGGGGCTTCGGTTCAGGGCTTGCACCCCTCTCCTTAACCTTCCAGCACCGGGCAGGCGTCAGACTCTATACGTCGTCTTGAGAGACTTAGCAGAGCCCTGTGTTTTTGATAAACAGTCGCCACCCCCATTTCTGTGCCCCTGTCTTCGGCTTGCGCCGATGACAGGCCCTCTTCTCCCGAAGTTACGAGGGCAATTTGCCGAGTTCCTTCAACACCATTATCTCAAGCGCCTGAGTATACTCAACTCGTCCACCTGTGTCGGTTTCGGGTACGGTCTATAACGCTGGGGCTATTTCCTGGAAGCTGATCAGACGCTATCGGAATCCGATAACCTCAAACATCCTCACAACTCCGTCACCACCAGCAGGCTGCAGAATATTAACTGCATTCCCATCGACTACGCCTTTCGGCCTCGCCTTAGGGACCGGCTCACCCTGCGCGGATTAGCCTTGCGCAGGAACCCTTGGACTTACGGCGAGAGTGTTTCTCACACTCTTTATCGTTACTCATGTCAGCATTCTCGCTTCCGATACCTCCAACCGCCCTCCCGGGTCGATCTTCGCAGGCTTACGGAATGCTCCGCTACCACTCAGAAGGCAGAACGCAGGCATCAGGAATCAGATTTTCTCTGACCTGATTTTTTGTACAAGCCTTGAAGCATCCTGGCAATTTCATGATACGCCTCGCGCCACAAAATCCAAGTCTGCTCATCAAGATAACCAAGATCGAAACAATACCTCAGCCACACCCTGACTTCATCGGCCGATCCCATGGCAACCATGAGATAGCGTTTGAACTCGGCAGGTGACTGCCGTTGCTTTCCGAACCCTTCCGCGATGTTGGCGCAGATTGATTTTGTCGCTCTGCGTATTTGCCGCGCAAGGTCGTATTGTTCGACACTTGGAAACTCCAGGCTTTTGCGATGAACATCCAAGGAAAGACGATAAGCTTTCCGAAAAACTTCCAGTTTCTCGAATGCTGGTACGGTCATCGGTTTTTCCTTTTCTGTCATCTGATACCTGTGTTCTGCCCTCTGAATCCATCGCTTCGGCGGATGACTTCATCCCCGTTACATTTTCGGCGCAGGCCGGCTTAACTAGACCAGTGAGCTATTACGCTTTCTTTAAAGGATGGCTGCTTCTAAGCCAACCTCCTGGCTGTCTTGGCCTTCCCACATCCTTTCCAACTTAGTCACCACTTGGGGACCTTAGCGGATGGTCTGGGCTCTTTCCCTCTCGACCACGGACCTTAGCACCCATGGTCTGTCTCCTGGATTAAACTCTTCGGTATTCGGAGTTTGGTTAAGTTTGGTAAGGCTCGCGCCCCCCTAGCTCATCCAGTGCTCTACCCCCGAAGGTCATCATCCAAGGCTCTACCGAAATAGATTTCGCGGAGAACCAGCTATTTCCTGATTTGATTGGCCTTTCACCCCTAGCCACAGCTCATCCCCGCATTTTTCAACATACGTGGGTTCGGCCCTCCAGCAGGTGTTACCCTGCCTTCAGCCTGGCCATGGCTAGATCATCAGGTTTCGGGTCTTATTCATGCAACTAAATCGCCCTGTTCAGACTCGCTTTCGCTGCGCCTCCGCCTATCGGCTTAAGCTCGCTGCATAAACAAACTCGCTGACCCATTATACAAAAGGTACGCCCTCACTCTTGCGAGCTCGGACTGTTTGTAAGCATTCGGTTTCAGATACTATTTCACTCCCCTCGTCGGGGTTCTTTTCACCTTTCCCTCACGGTACTAGTTCACTATCGGTCACTGAGGAGTACTTAGGCTTGGAGGGTGGTCCCCCCATGTTCAGACAGGATTTCGCGTGTCCCGCCTTACTCGAGAATTCCTCAAACCATCTACCCGTACGGGGCTATCACCCTCTGTGGCCCGACTTTCCAGACGGTTCCGGTTTGGTTCGAAGAATTACTGGCCTGGTCCGCGTTCGCTCGCCACTACTAGCGGAGTCTCGGTTGATTTCCTTTCCTCCGGGTACTGAGATGTTTCAGTTCCCCGGGTTTGCTTCGGCGGCCTATGTATTCAGCCGCCGATGTGCCTTGCGGCACGGGTTTCCCCATTCGGACATTCCCGGATCACGGTCTATTCGCAACTCCCCGGGACTTTTCGCAGCGTATCACGTCCTTCATCGCCTCTCAGTGCCAAGGCATCCACCAAATGCTCTTGTCATGCTTGATCCTTATCAGAAGACAGCGGGCAGGTATCAGGAATCAGAAAATAGGTCTTCTGACCCCTGCGTGCCACCCTCTGAATTGCGTTGTTGACAAGGCTCCGACCGTCTTCGGGACGATCGTCGGTTTTTGATAAAAAACCCGAGCCACAACGCATTGCCTCTGACATGTTCTGTTTCGCGTTTCCCGAATTTCCCATCCTCGGCAGAGTTGGGCGAATTCCGCAAAACAAAACGCTTTCAATCCGGTCGGAGACCGCGCCGCAGTCTCGCCGAACCCCGGCTCAAGCCGGAGAAAGGCGGAGAAAGGCGGGTTGCCTCCAACCGATTACAAATCATCTTCACCATGTCCAAGAACCTTGCCACGCCGCAGCTTCGCAAAGCGAAGCGAAGGCGGGAACCATCCGCGCCCGATAGGGCAAGGAGGTAACTTTTTCCTCTTCCGGAAACCGCCTCTTTTCCCTGGCAAGCACGAAAAGCTTAGAAACAGTGTGCTTTGCCAAGGTTTTTCGAAGCAAAGTAGCTTTTGCGCGAAGCGCGAAAGCTGGTGGAGCTGATCGGGATCGAACCGACGACCTCATGCTTGCAAAGCACGCGCTCTCCCATCTGAGCTACAGCCCCGATTTACGCGGGCTTTGCCTGCGTAAGTGGTGGGCCTGGTAAGATTTGAACTTACGACCTCACGCTTATCAAGCGCGCGCTCTAACCAGCTGAGCTACAAGCCCATCAGATTTTTGATGACAGGTATCAGAAAGCAGAAATCTCCCTGATTCCTGATGCCTGTCTTCTGTCATCTGAACCTGGTTTCCGGAGAAGGGATGCGCCGACGGCGGCCCGGGAACGGAAGGCAGGGATAAGAAATCCGCTGAACATCTTCAGCTCCGGGATATTTATTGGAAAGTCAGAAAGAAAGGAGGGGCAAGATCATTTCTGATACCTGATCCCCGCCTATTGCCTTCTGAATCCAGAAAGGAGGTGATCCAGCCGCAGGTTCCCCTACGGCTACCTTGTTACGACTTCACCCCAGTCATTGATCTTACCGTGGCCGGCTGCCTCCTTGCGGTTAGCTTACCGGCTTAAGATAAAACCAACTCCCATGGTGTGACGGGCGGTGTGTACAAGGCCCGGGAACGTATTCACCGCAGCGTGCTGATCTGCGATTACTAGCGATTCCAACTTCATGCACTCGAGTTGCAGAGTGCAATCTGAACTGAGATGGCTTTTGGGGATTGGCTCCGGCTCGCGCCTTCGCATCCCACTGTCACCACCATTGTAGTACGTGTGTAGCCCAGCCCGTAAGGGCCATGAGGACTTGACGTCATCCCCGCCTTCCTCCGGCTTGTCACCGGCGGTTTCTTCAGAGTGCCCGGCCTTACCCGGGGGCAACTGAAGATGAGGGTTGCGCTCGTTGCGGGACTTAACCCAACATCTCACGACACGAGCTGACGACAGCCATGCAGCACCTGTGTGGAAGCCGGCCGAACCGAAGGACCTGATCTCTCAGGCCCAAACTTCCCATGTCAAGGGCTGGTAAGGTTCTTCGCGTTGCGTCGAATTAAACCACATACTCCACCGCTTGTGCGGGCCCCCGTCAATTCATTTGAGTTTTAACCTTGCGGCCGTACTCCCCAGGCGGCATGCTTAATGCGTTAGCTGCGACACCCAAGGGCAACGCCCTCAAACGTCTAGCATGCATCGTTTACGGCGTGGACTACCAGGGTATCTAATCCTGTTTGCTCCCCACGCTTTCGCGTCTCAGCGTCAATATCGGTCCAGTTGGCCGCCTTCGCCACGGGTGTTCCTCCCAATCTCTACGAATTTCACCTCTACACTGGGAATTCCACCAACCTCTACCGAATTCAAGATCGGCAGTATCAAACGCAATTCCGGGGTTGAGCCCCGGGCTTTCACATCTGACTTGCCGAACCGCCTACACGCGCTTTACGCCCAGTAATTCCGAACAACGCTAGCCCCCTTCGTATTACCGCGGCTGCTGGCACGAAGTTAGCCGGGGCTTATTCTGCGGGTACCGTCATCATCGTCCCCGCCAAAAGAGCTTTACAACCCGAAGGCCTTCATCACTCACGCGGCATGGCTGGATCAGGGTTTCCCCCATTGTCCAATATTCCCCACTGCTGCCTCCCGTAGGAGTCTGGGCCGTGTCTCAGTCCCAGTGAGGCTGATCATCCTCTCAGACCAGCTATAGATCGTAGCCTTGGTGAGCCATTACCTCACCAACTAGCTAATCTAACGCGGGCCCATCTTTCGGCGATAAATCTTTCCCGATCAGATGGCGGAAGGCAGGTATCAGACATCAGGCTTTTCTGATCCCTGTTTTCTGCCCTCTGCCATCTGATCGGCTTATCCGGTATTAGCGCCAGTTTCCCGGCGTTATTCCGAACCAAAAGGTAGGTTCCCACGCGTTACTCTCCCGTGCGCCGCTCACGTATTGCTACGTTCGCTCGACTTGCATGTGTTAGGCCTGCCGCCAGCGTTCGTTCTGAGCCATGATCAAACTCTCAAGTTGAATTTGGTTCTTGCGCTGTACAGCGCAATAACCACCTGGCTTTGCCAGGCAAACCTTGATCGAGGGTTCTCTGCTCCGCCCGGCGACGGGCCGGGCGGAATGCTCATTATCCCGGCTCGCCGTAAAACAGCGCGACGGGAATCGAACTTGTCGACTTAAAGGATGCCCAACGGCAAAACCGGAAACCACATTTTAACCTCTTGGGATTAAAATTGCGGCCTGTTAATATCCCGGCCGGAGAAACGCGGCTCGTCAAAGCCGGCGCGACTCAGCCACGGACCGCCGTCTGCGCATCCCTTCTCATCCGATTCACTTTGTCCAAGATCGGAGAGCGCAGCTTGGCGCCCTGCCCGGCTAAAGCAATGAAAAAGCGACACTCCCAGACCGCCAGGCTTTGCTTCTGCGAAGCTCGGCGGCCAGACATGCCGCAGTGTCAACACGATAGCCTCCGGCGATCTGGTATCAATCGCAGGAAACGGCAATCTACCGCTGTTCAATCGGCCTGTCCAGAAGAAAATATAATTTCCTGTGGATAGATTTCAACAAGGCGAATTTGCCTATTTTCAAGCAGAATTTCAAGCTTAAAGAGCTTGAAAGGCCGAAGAAAAAGACGGTGCAGCAGGGCTTCCGGCACAAGTATCAAGTATAAAGCCTTACGGCGGAAAATGGCGGGTTATCCCTCTTTCGCCCAGCCGCGTTCGCCCTGTTTCCAATAACTTACTTCATGCCCGGAAGCCTTGTATTCCTTCCATCTCCCACGCGCTGCGGAAACAGCTTTTTCGTCGTTGCCGTCGAACACTTCGCAAACCCTGGCGTATTCTTTCAACCGCGATGATTGAGCCCCGTCAGTCAAAAACAAAACTTCCGCCAGGTTGGGACGTTCATCCACTTCCGTAAGCCATACCGGCTGCAATTCCGCATTGCCGTCACCGGCGTTTCCATGGGGCAGAAAACTGTCTGGACGATATGTCCACAAATGACGTGTCAGAGCCTCGACGCGCTCCGGCGATCCGGCCATGACCACCGCGCGCCAGCCGCGCTCAAGCGTCTTTTCCAACAGCTCAGGCAGCGCCTGCTCCAAAGTTTTGCGGGTAAGATGATAAAAACGAATTTCGGTCATGATCCGGCCAACAATGCGATAAACTCCCGCAAGCAAAATCAGGACAAGGATATAACAGAAGGGAATAGCACGAGAAAATCTGGTTTTACGTAAATCACGCCGGTTTTTTTGATTTATGGCTGTGTTTTCTGGCTTCTGTTCCGTGTATTCCGGCTTTTTCCGCAAGATGAGAGTGAATGGGCAAGTCCTTTAAGGATAGCAGAAAATGTACCACAAAACAGCGAATCGAGGATATTTGCCGTTTGCCTATAAAAAGGATAAAGAAAAAGCATAGGAAGACTTCGGACGACAGGGAGTCCCGCGCGCAAATGAATCGCCTATGCCTATACATATTTCGCGAATCCCTCGCGGCTTTTCTGTTCACCTGCGTAGCGATTTCCTTTGTCGTCTTGTTCACCCAATCATTCAGGCTGCTTTCTTTCGTGATTGACAATTCGGCCACCCTGTTCGTTTTCGTGCAGCTTATGGGGCTTTTGATACCTACCTTCCTGCCGGTCATAATTCCGCTAAGCCTCGGTGTCGCGTTACTATTCGTCTATCACAAATTGGCGGTGGACAGCGAGCTTGTAGTAATGCGCGCCTCCGGCGTAAGCGCGGCGCGGTTGGCCTTCCCCGCGATTGTTCTGGCGTTCATGGTTACTTTGCTCTGCTATCTTTTCTCCACATCCTTAACGCCAGCGGCCAATCGCCGCTTAGTATCCATACAGTATCGCGTGCGCGACAATTTTTCGATCTACCTAGTAAAGCCCGGCGCTTTCAATGACATATCCAACGGCCTGACCTTCTATGTACGCGCCCGCGGGAAACAAGGAGAATTGCAGGATATTCTGGTTCACGATGTCCGCCGTCCGGAATCGCCGGTGACTATAATGGCCGATTCCGGCCGCTTTTCGATGAAGGATGGGAAGTCGCAGATAGAGGTTTTCAACGGTTTGCGCCAGGAATTCGATCGCACCTCCGGAAGACTTTCGCAACTCGAGTTCGACCGCTATGTGCTGGATCTCGGACTTCTGCGTTCAGGTGCGTCGAAGCGTCTTCCGGATCCGCGCGAGCAGACAATGGCGGAGTTGTTCAATCCTCCCGCAGATCCGGCATTGCGGCGGCGATCGCTTGAGCAGATCCGCGCCGAGTTCCATCAGCGCCTGGCGTCGCCCCTGCTTGCAATTGGATACGCTATTATCGCACTTACAGCCGTGCTGGCCGGGGAGTTCAGCCGTCGTGGTATGGCCAAACGTATCGTCATCGCCGGAATGGCAATAATAGCATTGCAGGCGGCGATGCTATCGGTCGGAAATATGATAGCACGTAATTCCCTGCTGATACCCGCGCTTTATGCAACAGCCCTCTCGCCGCTGCCTGTGTGCGCGGTGATCACCGGAGCTTTCGGCCTGTGGCGCAAAATGAGGCCTTTAAGGTCCAGGACGTTTTCTCTTCCTCCGCCGGTGGCGCCATGATGCGCGGATGGACGTTGAGCCGGTACTTGGGACGGCAATATTTCTTGTGGTTCATGGCGTTTTTGTTCGGCCTGGCCGGGGTCATATATCTGTTCGAGGTTGCCGAGCTGCTACGCCGTTCATCGGGCCTTCCGGACACATCTTTAGCTGTAATATTGAAAATGGGTTCTTACAAACTTCCCGACACGGTGGAAAAGGTTCTTCCCTTTGTAGTGCTGTTTTCCGGCATGTTCACCTTTTGGCGCCTGACGCGCAGTCACGAGCTTATCGTGGCGCGCGCGGCCGGTATTTCCGCCTGGCAGTTTCTGGCGCCGGCCCTTATTATCACCCTTCTTTTCGGTTGGTTCAACGTCACGCTGCTGAACCCGGTCGGCGCCGCGCTGAACTCCCGCTTCAAGGCTATGGAGGCGCGCTATATCGACCGCACCACCTCTCTTGAGCTGACAGGCGCGGGGTTGTGGTTGAGACAGAAAGAGGGCGAGCGGCACTATCTTCTGCACGCCGACAAGGTGACTTCCAATCCTCTTACGCTGTTGCCCGCCATGGTTTTTATATATGACGAAAACAATCGCTATCTGGGGCGCATTGACGCGCCGTCCGCTTCTCTTTCCGGCAATTACTGGGAAATGCGGAATGCCTGGTTCAACTGGAAGGACAAACTTCCGTCGCACCAGGATCTTTTTCATCTCAACACCTCGTTGACGGTCGAAAAAATCCAGGAAAGCATGGCTCCCCCCAACACCATATCTTTCTGGAAGCTGCCAGAGTTCATCGAAGCCCTGCGATCCATAGGCTTGCCTCCGGTGCGGCATGAATTGCAGTTCCATGCCTTGTTGGCGCAGCCATGGCTGCTTTGCGCCATGGTTTTCTTCGCCGCCGCTTTTTCGTTGCGTTTCGGCCGCCGCCGCGGCATTCTCAACGCGGCGATGCTGGGCATTTTCACCGGCAGCGCTGTGTTCGCTCTCAACAATGTTGTAGCAGCCCTTGGTGCAAATCAGTCCTTGCCGGCAGCGCTTGCCGCTTGGGCGGTTCCTTTGGCCGCCCTTGCCGGTGGTAATGCGGTTTTGCTCTATCTTGAAGACGGATAGTTAAGGAGAAAAACTTGACCAACCCTACGCTGTCGGTGGCCGTTTTCGATCTCGGCGGGGTTCTCATAGACTGGGACCCGCGTCATCTGTACCGCAAGCTGTTCAGGGAAGACGAGGCTGCGATGGAGGAATTCCTTTCCAGGGTATGCACGCCGGAATGGAACAGGAAACAGGATGCTGGCCGCAGTTTTGCGGAAGGTTGCGCCATATTGGCAGCTGAATTCCCGGACAAGGCGGATCTGATATACGCCTGGTACCGCAGATTCGATGAAACATTGCGCGGACCAGTGAAGGAATCGATAAACATTCTCGCCAACTTGCTTGAGCGCAACATAGCGCTTTACTCCATCACCAACTGGAACCGGGAGACTTTCGCCGCTTCGCGCAAGCGCTTTCCTTTTCTTGACTGGTTCAGCGGCATAGTCGTGTCCGGCGAAGAAAAAGTGGCAAAGCCGGATCCGCGGATTTACCGGATTCTTATGGACAGATATTCGCTCGACCCGGCTGGGGCGGTGTTCGTGGACGATTCCCCAGAAAACGTGGAGGCGGCCGAAAAGCTCGGATTTACCGGCATAGTCTTTTCTTCGCCGGAAGACTTGCGGCGGCGTTTGAAATCCTTGAATTTGCTTTAATCGCGTGATTTGATTCAACCCATGATCGGGTGCCCTATGCTCAAGCGTCCGTTGCTCGCGCTTCTCGTGCTGGCTCTGTCGTCTCTTCCCTGCGGGGCGCAGGCGCAGCGTGCGAGCGCTTCGCCTGCACTGCCAGCGAAAGAAGTGTCGGTGCGTTCTACGCCCGCAATGACGCGCGAAGCTCCGGTTGAGGAACGCATAGTGGCGGTGGTGAATGAAGATATCATTTCCTCGTCCGACCTGCGCTCGCGCATTGCTCTCGCCCTGCTGTCGTCCGGATTGCCCGACTCGCCCGAAGTCAGGCAACATATTCTCCCCCAAGCGCTGCGCTCCCTGATAGATGAGCTTCTGCAACTACAAGAAGGAAAAAGGCTGGATATCAGAATATCGCCAGAAGAAATAGACCGGGCCATGAAGCGCCTCGCCGAGGACAATCGCATCCCCGGAGGCGACATGCCCACCTTCCTCGCCGCGCACAACGTGCCGGTATCCACGTTGAAAGAACAAATACGCGCGGCTCTCACTTGGAACAAGGTCGTCCAGCGCGAGCTGCGTCCGCACGTGGAAATAGGCGATGACGAGATAGATTCCGTCATAGAGCGCATGAACGCTAACGCCGGAAAACAGGAATATCTGGTGAGTGAGATATTCATTCCGGTGGACAATCCCGCCGACGAGGAAGAGGCGTATAAATTCGCGAATAGCCTTGTGCAACAGATAAAAGGAGGAGCCAGCTTTGGCGCTATCGCAAGGCAGTTTTCGCGCGGCACGGGCGCCGCCAATGGCGGCGACATCGGCTGGGTCCAGGAAGGCCAAATGGCAGAGGAAGTGAACAAAGTGTTGCAAACCATGCAAGCGGGAGAAGTGGCAGGGCCGATACGTTCTTCCAGCGGTTTTCACATAATAGGAGTGCGCGAAAAGCGCACAATAGCTTCCGGCGATCCGAAAAAGACGGTTCTTCGCCTACAGCAGGCGTTTCATCCTTTCGGCGGGAACAAAACCAAAGAGGACCTTCTCAGGGAGGCCGCCCGCATACGGCAGACCATAAACGATTGCACAGACCTTAAAACCAGGCTTGAAAATGACTTCCCTGCATGGCGCTGGCAAGATCTCGGCGAAACGAAACTTGGTGACGCGCCACAGTGGCTCGCGGAAAAAGTGCGCGACACAGGAACAGGACGCGCCACCGATGCAATGGCCACCGACAAGGGAGCGCTGATAGTTTTCGTATGCGGCCGTTCTGCGTCCGCGGATATAAATCGCGAAGAGATATTGAATTCGATAGGGACAGAACGCCTTGAGCTTCTGGCTCGCCGTCTTCTGCGTGACCTGCGCCGCAACGCGCATATCGAAGTCAGGCTGGAACGGTCTCCTGAATGAAGGGCTTGAAAACCGGAGTGGTAACCGCCCGTAAATCTCTGGGCCAGCATTTCCTGCTCGACATCAACCTGACTCGCAAAATGGTCAGGGCCGCCGGCGATCTTGAGGGTTACACGGTTTTTGAAATAGGACCGGGCACAGGTGGCTTGACCCGCGCGCTGCTCGAAAGCGGCGCGCGGAAAATAATCGCCATAGAAAAAGACCCGCGCTGCGTGGCTGCGCTGACAGGACTGGCGGACTATGCCGGAGAAAGACTGGAAATAATAGAAGGCGACGCGCTTGATATGGATTTGGCGGAACTTTCTCCGCCGCCGCGCGCTGTTGTTGCCAATCTGCCTTACAACTCCGCTTCATCCATGTTGTTAGGTTGGCTAAAAAATATAAGCGTTTTCAAAGTAATGGTCCTTATGTTTCAAACGGAAGTTGCGGATCGCATAACGGCCGTTCCCGGAACGAAGGTATATGGGCGGCTTTCGGTTATGTCCCAATTTTGTTGCGATGTGAAGCGCGTCATGGGCGTGCCCGCCCGCGCCTTTACCCCGCCGCCGAAAGTGGATTCCGCCTCTATTCGTTTCACGCCGCGCCCGGGCCGCCCCCAAGATATATCCTTCGAAGCCATGGAAACCGTGACCGCCGCCGCGTTCGGCCAGCGGCGCAAAATGCTGCGCTCAAGCCTGAAAAGCCTGGGTGGCTCCGCCCTGCTTGAAAAATCCGGCATAGATCCATGCCGACGCGCGGAAGAGCTGAGCGTGGAGGAATTTGAGAAACTGGCCAGGGTCCTTCAGCTCAATCTCCCGTTTTGATCCTGGGCGGAAAAAACGGCCTATACAGGCAGACAGCAGCGGCCGCAACCTCTAAACTCCGGCCTGAAGTCTTTTTACGAATTCGGCCAAGCCGATCTGGCGTTTGCGTTTCAGGCGTTCGCTTTGCAGTATGGCCTTCACCGCCCCGACCGATTTGTCCAGATCGTGATTGACGATTATATAATCGTATTCTGCCCAGTGACTCATTTCGTCCGCGGCTTTCGCCATGCGGCGGGCGATTTCTTCCTGATCGTCCTGAGCGCGCGATTGCAAACGCCTTTCCAGCTCGCACCATGAGGGGGGAAGTATGAACACACTCACAAGGTCCTCGCGCGCCTTTTCAGCCAGCTGCTGTGTTCCCTGCCAGTCGATATCGAACAGCACGTCGCGCCCTTCTTCCAGAAGGGTTTCCACGCGTTCACGCGGCGTGCCGTAATAATTGCCGAATACCTTGGCGTGCTCCAGAAGCTGGCCGCGGTTCACCATCAGATTGAATTCAGCCTTGTCGATGAAATAATAGTCACGGCCGTGCTGTTCGTTGGGACGCGGAGCGCGCGTCGTGACGGAAACGGAAAGAGATATGCCTCCGTCGGATTCCAGAAGCCTGCGCGAAATGGTGGTTTTGCCCGCGCCCGAAGGCGAGGAAAGCACCATCATAAGGCCGCGGCGTTTGAGAGAGAATTCTGACATCTGGCTTTTCACATTCGGCTTTTTCTGAGACTCGGGCACGCTAGCACATGAACCGCCGGCGAAAAAGAACCGGCTCAAACGCCGCAATGCCGGGGAAAGCCGCCCGCGCATCACAAAAGCATAAAAAGCAACCTGCAACAGACATAGGGAATGGAGGAAAGCCGGGAGAAGTTAAAAAGCCGGAAAATCCGGAAAGGAAATCCGCCGGTCTTGCCGGCTATCTGCTCCGGTTACGCCGCCGACAACCCGGCGGGGAAAAATGTATGGAGCGAGCCGGCAAAACGCGGCGGATTTTTCCAAACCGCGATTGCTTATCAGCTGGCCGCGGTCTTTTTCAGTTTCGACAGCGCCCTGATCTTGACGCGCACGGTCGCCGGCTTGGCCGCGGCGGGAACCATCTCGCCGGTGGCCGGATTGCGGATGAGCGTGCCGGCCTTGCGCGCCGGAACCTTGCGCAAGGTTATCTTGAACATTCCGGGCATAACGAACATGCCGATGCCTTTGGGATGCACGGCGCCCATCATTATGCTTTCGAGCGTCGCCAAAACGCCTGCGGCAGTTTTGCGTGGAATGTCGTTCCTTTCGGCAATCATTCCTACCAGGGCCGACTTTGTAAGCATTTCCCTGATCGGGCGGACAACTGTGTCCTGTTTGACGGATTTCTTTTTGACCATGTTTTTCTCCAATGGTTGGTATATCTCCGGACGCCGGGAATCACTCGCGTCCAGCACGCGAATATTGTTAGCCGTCAAACAAACCTTAGGCAAATGGAGATATGCCATTATATGCACGGTTGTGGCTTTGCTGCACGAATTCATGGAGAAAACGTGGTTTTTGTTAACTTTCTGCAGAAATCTGGCTTTTTAAGCCGCTTTTTCGCTTGAATTTTTATCTGGCCGAACGAGCGCAGGATTCTATTTCCGGCGCCACAAATGCGCTGAATTTGAGCGCTCCCGCGGGGGAGAAATGCCCTTCGTCAGCGAAATCGGCGCTTGAAAACGAATCGATGGGAACGTCGATATACGTGGCGCCGAGCTTCTCGACCGTTGCTTTCATCAAGGAATTATAGTGCGCCTGGACCTTCCACACATCCTTGTCACGCACTTTGGGTAGCCAGCCGTACACTCCGTCGCCGGTTAGTTTGGCGCGATTGAGTATCTGGCCGATGAAAAACGGTTTTGTGCCATGTGCCTTGTTCAGAGTTATTATCGTTTCCAGATTGCGCGTGAAAATTTTCTCCAGCGCGGGATCAGGACCATCGGTGTTCACCGCGTCGGGAAAATAACGCGGAGGAACAACCATGGTTTCATAAGTGGAAAGGATGTATGCGATAAGCATGTTGTAAAGCGGCGAAACCGTTGGCCGCAAGTTACGCAGCGACAGGTTGTCGAACTGGCCCAGCAGATGAAAATTCGCGTAACCGGGATCAAGATTGGGTATGTGCAGATTGCGTATGTCATTCCAGCCCAGATAATACAGCGAACACACCGGATATCTTTCGTTGTTACGCGCGTAGAAAGTTGTTTGGATTATGTTCTCGACCGTACTGTAACCCTGGACGCCGTAGTTGTAAAAACGCAGGCTTTCACCAAACCGCCGTTGCAGGTTGTCTATCCACGTATAACCGTTGGCCACGGCGACATCATAGGTGGTGGATCCGCCATAGACGTTGACGGCGGGCACATTCCTACCCTCAAATCTTTCCGCCCATATGACCTCGCGGCGGCCAGCCGCGTCGTGTCTGAGCGATGGCCTTTCCTCCCGGTAATTCGGCCTTGGAATCCCCAGCAGCAGCGGGTGATAAACAAAACGGTGCTTGGTCTCCAGCCGCGGACGAAGGTCAATGATCGTCATGCCCGTAATCTTGGCGAACCCTGAGAGTCCGAGAGAAAGACTGGTCTCGAACAGGGCAAGGACAAGAACGGCAAACGCCAGTTTCGGCCTGAAAGCTAAAACCGCCGCGGCGAGATAAAGGGCAGACAAATAGGCATAGAATTGTATGTGTTTGTTGAAAACCCATTCGTGCTGACGGAAATCGCGCAAACCGGCGGCCAGCGCCATGACAAGGCCGGCGGCGGCCAGCATAAAAGCTATGGCGCGGGCGAAATCGTAAGGAGGTTTGAAGCCGTAGAGGGCGGAAAACCTGTCAATCATCCTGGAATTTTTTTTCATAACTGGCCATAAGCGCAGGGTTTTGATTCTTTTTGTGGAGGATACAATCGCCTATGGCAAGCATGTCAATGCCGGTTCCCATGAAGCACCTGAAAGCATCGGCGGGCGTGCATACTATCGGCTCTCCGCGCACGTTGAACGAAGTATTCACGAGGACGGAACATCCGGTCTTTTCCCTGAAAAGCTCGATAAGACGGCGGTAAAGCGGATTGGCTTCCTTGCCAACCGTCTGCACTCTTGCACTGTAGTCCACGTGCGTAACCGCCGGTATAGTGGATCGCCTGACGTTCAGCTTGTCTATGCCGAAAAGCCTTTTCTGTTCTTCCGACATCTCTAGACGGATACCAGGAATCACTTTGGCGACGAGAAGCATGTAAGGGCTCGCCGTTCTCAAATCGAAATACCGTTCCGTATCCTCCTCAAGCACCGAGGGAGCGAAGGGCCTGAAACTTTCTCTGAATTTCACCTTGAGGTTGAGATTTTTTTGTATGTCTCCACGGCGCGGATCGGCCAGAATGGATCGCGACCCAAGGGCGCGGGGCCCGAATTCCATGCGTCCCTGAAACCATCCTGCCACGGCGCCCTCGGTCAAAGCGTTCGCAGTCATTTCGAGCATTTTTCCCGTTTCGAATTTTTCAAAAACTGCGCCGCAGCGGATCAGCTCTTTCTCGATTTCTTCCTGAGAGTAGGAGGGCCCCAAACAGCTTCCCTGCATACCATCCATCGCGCCGGCGCCGCTCATGCGCGCGGAGCGCGGTTTCCCCATATGCAGATGCCAAGCTGCCAGAGCGGCGCCCAGACTGCCACCGGCGTCTCCCGCCGCCGGTTGAATCCAGATGTTCCTGAACGCGCCGTCACGCAGTATCTTGCCGTTGGCTACACAATTTAGGGCCACTCCTCCTGCCAGGCACAAATTTTCCATGCCCAATTCGGCCGCCAGCGCCCGGGTCATTCTTAGAACTGCCTCTTCGGTAACGGATTGTATGGATGCGGCTATATCCATATGAAACTGTGTCAGCGGATCGATTTCCGGCCGCCGCGGCGGCTGGCCGAAAAGATCGCAGAAGCGGCGGTTGACCATGCGCAGGCCGGTGGCGAAATCGAAATAGCGCATGTCAAGCCGGTAAGATCCATCTTCCTTCAGACCTATAAGCCTTTCGAGTATCAGATCCCTGAACCGCGGTTCGCCGTAGGGTGCAAGGCCCATAAGCTTGTATTCGCCGCTGTTCACCTTGAAACCGGTGTAATGAGTGAAGGCCGAATAAAGCAGGCCCAGGGAATGGGGAAAATTTATTTCTTTTACGATTCGCAGGTCTTTCCCCTTGCCCACGTATACAGTTGTTGTGTTCCACTCGCCCACGCCGTCCAGCGTCAAAACGGCCGCTTCGTCGAACGGGGAAGGATAGAAAGCGCTTGCCGCGTGACTCAGGTGATGCTCGCTGAAAAGCAATCTTTCTTCGGGAAATCCGGGGTGAATCGCACGCAGTTCTTCCAAAAGCATCTTTTTCTGGAACAGCTTTTCATTGAGCCATACCGGCATGGCCTGTGAAAAAGAAACGAATCCCCTAGGGGTGAAGGCGAGGTATGTTTCTACAAGGCGTTCGAATTTCACGAACGGCTTTTCATAGAAAACGACGCTTTCCACATCATCGAGTGCCAGCCCGGCGTGTTCCAGCACAAACTTCACCGCATTCCGCGGAAACGAGGCGTCGTGCTTCACCCGGGTAAAGCGCTCTTCTTGCGCCGCGGCGGCGATTTCGCCGTCCACCACAAGGCTTGCCGCGCTGTCGTGGTAATATGCCGATATGCCGAGGATCGCCGTCATGATTCTCCTGCGTTCACCGCGATCCTACGGTTTGCCATTCCAGGTTTCAATTTTCCAGCCTCCGCCCTCCGGGATCAAAACGCAGAAGCGCCCCGTGCCGACCTTGGCGGCGGCTCCAGCCGTTTGTCCGGTTATTATACGATGTATCATCCGGAGAACGCCGTTGCTGGTCACGGCGAGAAGGGGCGCGGACGCGGCTTGCAATCTTTCTTTCTGTTCGCGCAGAAAGTCGCGCAGCCTTTCAAGCAGAACATCGAAAGGCGGTGACCAGCCCATGCCGTCCGGCCACGCGCCTTCATTTTCCCAGGCTTCAAGTTTCTCCGTGCCGAAACGGCTTTTAATCTCCGCTCCGCTCAAGCCTTCCCAAAGGCCGTAATCTATTTCACGGAGTCTTTCATCAACGGAAACCGGTATTCCCGCCCTTTTGCCGATTATCTCCGCGAACCGGAGCGTACGCCGAAGCGGTCCGGCCACGGCGGCGGCCGCCCCGCCCGTTTCGCGCCGGACGTATAAGGCGGCCGTTTCCGCCTGTTTTTCGCCCTCTTCCGTAAGCGGCAAATCGGTTCGCGCCCCCACCCAAACCGGCGTTTCTCCGGACTCGAAAGTGTTCCCGTGACGGAAAAGAACAAGAACGGGACGGATCATGATGGAAACCGGTAACTGCCGTTATACACCGGCAAAAGCTCGCCCTCGGCGGCGATGATCGCCTCTGCTCGGCGGACGTCGGCTTCGCTGTCCACCCCCGTATGACTGCGTCCCCTGTAATCGACAACCACAACGCGCACCTTCACGCTGTTTTCAAGAGCGCGCAACTGTTCCAGCCCTTCAGCTTCCTCCAGCGGACCGCGGGGCAGTTCAGCCAACAGCGAAAGCGTGTCGCGCCTGTAACCGTAAAGGCCTATATGGCGATATACGGGAATGTCCACTGTCTTTTCCCGGACAAACGGAATGACGCTCTTGGAAAAATACAGCGCGTCGCAGCTCTTGCCGAAAACAACCATCGTGCCTCCCACCTCGCCCGCTTCCTTGGCCGCGCGCATTTTTTCGAAAGCTTCCACGGTCATGCGTACGGCGGGGGTAAAAACGCCTATCGAAGGCTCTCGCTCCATTTCATCCATAACCGCGCGTATAACCCACGGCGGCGTTAGCACGGCGTCTCCCTGCAGATTTATCACCCGGACTATTTCCAGCGAAAGCTTTTGCAACGCGGCGCGAACCCGTTCGGTACCGGTTGGCAGAGATTTATCCGTCATAACACATGAAGCGCCGATTTCAGCGCAGAAATCCGCTATGCGCGCGTCGTCCGTGGCGACTGTCACGCCCTCCTTTCCGGCCACGCTGACGCCTAGCGCCCAGACGCGCTGAAGCAACGGCACACCGGCGACGGGGGCTAGCGGCTTTCCCGGGAAACGGGTCGAGCCATAACGGGCGGGAATGATTATGGCGGTGTTCATGCGGGCTTTTCGGGCACGATTTCCAGTCCTTCCCTGCCCGCTTTCACTATTACCGTTTCGCCGTCACGCACCCTTCCCGCCAGAATATCCTGCGCCAGAGGGTTTTGCAGGGCACGCTGAATTACGCGCTTCAGGGGGCGCGCACCATACACGGGATCGTATCCGGCCTCGGCGAACCAGTTTACCGCCTCCGGCTCAAGGCGGAGAGAGATGTTGTGCCCGGCCAGGATTTTCCTGAAGCGTTCGATCTGCACTTCCACGATGGCCTTCATATCACCGCGGCTCAGGCGGCGAAACAGTAGTATTTCGTCAAGACGGTTGATGAATTCCGGCCTGAAGTGGCGGCGTACGACTTCCATCACCATATCGCGCGTGTGCGGCGAAAGCTGCTCGCCCGCGTCGTTCGCTATTATGTCGGCCCCCAGATTGGAGGTAAGGATTATCAGGGTGTTGCGAAAGTCCACCTTTCGGCCCTGCCCGTCGGTAAGGCGGCCGTCATCAAGCACCTGGAGCAGAACGTTGAAAACATCCGGATGGGCCTTTTCCACCTCGTCGAACAATATCACCTGATAGGGCCTGCGCCGCACGGACTCGGTAAGGGCGCCGCCTTCCTCGTAACCTACATATCCGGGCGGCGCGCCGATAAGGCGGGCCACGGAGTGCTTTTCCATATACTCGGACATATCCACGCGTATCATGGCCTGTTCGTCGTCGAACAGGAATTCGGCCAGAGCCCTGGCAAGCTCGGTCTTGCCTACCCCCGTAGGACCCAAAAACAGGAAAGAACCGGTAGGACGGTTGGGATCCTGCAGTCCGGCGCGGGCGCGGCGTACAGCGTCGGCCACGGCCGAGACAGCATCATCCTGCCCTATTACGCGGCGGCGAATGAATTCATCCATGTGCAGAAGCTTTTCGCGCTCTCCTTGCAGCATTTTGTCCACCGGAACGCCGGTCCAGCGGCTTACTATGGCTGCTATATCCGAGTCCGTGACTTCCTCCTTGAGAATGCGGTTTTCCGCCCGCCGTTCCGCTTCTTGCAGCCTGCGCTCAAGATCGGGAATGATGCTGTAGGCAAGCTCCCCGGCACGCGTATATTCGCCTGAGCGTTGCGCCTGATCCAGTTCAGCCTTGGCTTGCTCAATCTGTTCCTTGAGTTTGCGCGCGTCCGCCAGGTGTTCTTTCTCCTCGCGCCAGCGTTCCGTCAATTCACCGGCTTTTTTCTCCAGCTCAGCCAATTCGGCGTTCAGACGGGTAAGTCTTTCCTTCGCGGCCTTGTCTTTTTCCTTCTTCAGTGCCGCCTGCTCGATCTTTAGCTGCATGATGCGGCGGTCCAGCTCGTCTATTTCCTCCGGCTTGCTGTCAACCTCCATGCGCAAGCGGGCCGCGGCCTCGTCGACAAGATCTATCGCCTTGTCCGGCAAGAAACGATCGGTTATGTAGCGGTTCGACAAGGTGGCGGCGGCTATTATCGCTCCGTCAGTTATACGCACCCCATGGTGAAGCTCGTACCTTTCCTTCAATCCACGCAATATTGAAATAGTGTCTTCAACCGTCGGCTGATTGACGAAAACCGGCTGGAAGCGGCGCGCCAGGGCGGCGTCTTTTTCGATATATTTCCTGTATTCGTCGAGAGTGGTCGCTCCTACACAATGCAGCTCTCCACGCGCCAGGGCGGGCTTCAGCATGTTTGACGCGTCCATTGCTCCCTCGGTTTTGCCGGCGCCGACCAGAACGTGCAGCTCGTCTATGAATACGACTATTTCGCCTGCCGCCGCCGCTATCTCCTGCAGCACGGATTTGAGCCGTTCCTCGAACTCGCCGCGGTATTTCGCGCCCGCCACCAGCGCGCCTAAATCTAGCGCAAGAACCCGCTTGTCCTTAAGCCCCTCCGGTACATCTCCCTTGACTATCCGCTGGGCCAAACCCTCGACTATCGCCGTTTTGCCGACCCCCGGCTCGCCGATAAGCACCGGATTGTTTTTTGTGCGCCGCGCCAGCACCTGGATCGTGCGGCGTATCTCTTCATCGCGTCCGATGACCGGGTCAAGCTTTCCTTCACGTGCCGCTTGTGTAAGATCGCGCGTATATTTCTTGAGCGCCTCATAGCCCTGCTCAGCACCCGCTGTATCGGCCTTGCGCCCGCGGCGCATCTCGTTTATCGCCCGGTTAAGCGAGGAAGATTCGACGCCAGCGGCGGCCAAAGCCCTTTGCGCTCCCGTGCCCTGCATCATGGAAATGGCCAGCAAAAGAATCTCGGCCGTCACGTAACTGTCGCCGGTTTTTTTGGCGAGATCTTCCGCCGTGCCAAGCAGGCGCGCAAATTCGGAGGTCATCAAAAGCTGATCGGCACCGCTCTGGACGAAAACTTTCGGCGTTTTTTCGAGTTCGGCGTCCACTTCGCTCATAACCTTTTGCGGATCGCCGCCTGCGGCGCGGATAAGATCGCCCGCCATGCCCTCGCGATCTTCCAGCAGCGCCTTGAGCAGATGCTCGGCCTGCAATCGCTGATGCTGCATTTTGAGGGCGGTCATCTGGGCGGCGTACAAAAATCCTTGAGCGCGTTCGGTGTAATGTTCGAGATTGAGCATGGATCGCCCATTGTTGCCGTTTTAATAAGAATCTAGGGATATTATGGGAGAATACAAGGGGTGGCGGAATTTTTTCGTCTTTTTCGCTTCCATACGTCCTATTTGAAAACCAGGCTTCTGGAAGCGAAAAAATTGAAAAACATCCCCGCCGCCGTCCCCGCCAGAAGGCCGATCACCGGATGGTCGTAAACGAACGGCACGGAGCTTACCAGAAAAGCATAGGTGCCGCGGTTGAAAACTATGCCCACCGCGCAAACCGTGGCGAACTTCGCCCATTGACCGGCCATGGGTTCACGCTTTGCTTCGCGGAACGTGAAAAGACGATTGCCTATCCATGTCACCGTAACGGCGAAAGGGAACGCCAGGAACCCGGCCGCCACACGGCCGATTCCCATGCCGTAAATACAGATATATACCAGGGCGGTATCAACGGCGAAGCCCACGACTCCGACCGTGCCGAATTTCATAAACTGGACAGTCAGAGTTTTTGATGGCATGCGTTTTTTCATTGGGATATGACCTCGACCTTTGTTACGTATATCGTATCGCACGTCGTCATATGATCCGTGCTGTTTCCCGTGCCCCACTTGCCATATTTATTGACATCCTCGCGATCATACCGGCTTGTGCTCCAGCTCCATTCAGGTTTATCCGGGCGCGTCACATTAACCAGCATTCCTGAAAGTCTTACTATGCTGCCTGTCTTCAAATTTTCCAAAGCGGCAAACGCTTCGTCATCGGCGGGAATAAGATGATTGTTGGAATAATCGCGTCCGGCCTCTATTTCCCGCAAAAGCCAGGGAGAAACTTCCCTCCAATCCTTTTTCAGCTCTACGCGCAAATAGCGGCCCCATGAATTCCCGTGGTGAAAAATCAGATATTTTCCAAGCGTAGCGGCATCAGACATGGTCCGCCAGCCGAGCGCAAGGTCGAAAGGCATCAAATCCGCGGCGTTTCCGTTGCTGTAATAACGGCGCTTGTGCAGAACGCGCGTCTTTATCTCATAGTCGAAAAGCGGGGTAATCAGATAAATGTTCTTTTCCGTAAACAAGCCATAACGGCCGGATACAATGAATGGCCTGCGGTCCGAAGGGGATTTCGCCGGCGCTTCATCCACTTTTCCTGCCGGAACGCCGTAAAACGCCGTGTAATCCCGCACAGCGGGGAAAATCAGCTCGAAAAACAGGAATACCCCTAATCCGGCTATTATAAGGCAAGGAATTATGACCCCGGGGGTAAGACACCGGTTTACGACATACTCAATACGGTTTTTTAGTTCCTGCCAAAGCGAAAAACGAAAAGACATCCATCCCCGCCCTGTTAAGGCTTTCACTTCTGCGGCGCGGGTATGCCGAGATAGCGCATGCGTTTCATCTCGCTGCGTCCGCGCGTCACGGTTTCAAGAATAAGGCCGCAGGTGAGGCTGAGAAAGGCCAGTATCATAAGGCCCATGGACAACACCGCCGTAGGCAGGCGCGGCACCAGTCCGGTTTCGAGGAATTCAACCACTATGGGAGCGATCAGCACCACTGACACAAGCGCCATCAGGCCGGAAAGTATGGAGAAGAATTCCATCGGCTTCTCTTCTTTTATCAAAACTATGATGGTCCACAGGATACGGAAGCCGTCGCGGAAAGTGCTCAGCTTGCTTATCGAACCGGCGGGGCGCTCCTTGTAAGGAGTGGGAATTTCGGCGGTGGGCATACGCAGTTCGAGCGCGTGCACGGTAAGCTCGGTTTCCGTCTCGAACCCTGCCGCAAGAGCGGGAAAGCTCTTCACATAACGGCGCGAGAACACGCGATAGCCTGACAGCATATCCCTGAACCGGCTGCCGAACACCCACGCCACCATGCTGGTAAGCAGCCAGTTGCCGAAGCGATGGCCGGGGCGGTAGGCATTCTGGATATCGGTAACACGCGCTCCGTTGACCATATCAAGTTGCCCTTCAAGGAGGGTTTGTATCATCCGTGGTGCCGAGGCCGCGTCATAGGTGGCATCGCCGTCCACCAGCACGTAAACGTCAGCCTCCACGTCCGCGAACATGCGACGCACAACGTTGCCTTTTCCCTGAAGCGGCTCGGTACGCACTATGGCTCCAGCCTCGCGCGCGACTTCCACCGTGCGGTCACGTGAATTATTGTCGTAAACATATATAACGGCTTCAGGCAGGGCACGGCGGAAATCGGCTATAACCTGACCTATTGCGGTTTCTTCGTTATAACAGGGTATGAGCACCGCTATCCGCAAGGCTTCCGTCATCGGTCATTCTCCGAAGTTTTTCTTTCAACGATGCAAAGGTCAAGTTCGTCCCTGGCCAGACGATCAATAACCTTTTGGCATGATTGCGGCAAAAGTTTGAGCCCAAAATGGGCCAGCGCTTCTCCGGCAAGCTGATGTTGCCATTTCGGTATCAGCAGCATGAACCCGCCGCTATGCGATTCTATCTTTTTCCGCAACAGTGCGTTGATGCCCTTGTTCTCTCCGGGGCTGGAGAAATTGCTCTGAATCCTGACGAAAGGGACCGCGGGGGGAAATTCGCTGATTACATGCGAATAGGGTTCGAATCCGGCCATTAAAATCATCAAATTCTGCGGATCGGGTATTTCGGGGCGTTCCACCTCGACCACGCGTTCGAGCCATGGCTTGCGCCGCGACCAGTCCCCCGGCAAAACAGAGGCGGCAACCGCCACAAGCACCATGACCGCCAACAGTCCCCGCGTGTGCAAATTCAGCGGTATCAGGCCGACGGCTAACACTATCAGCAACGGCGCCAGCATCTCCAGCGGCACTATATAGCGGTAAATCGCGAACAGCGGCACCCAAACAGCGTAGGTTATAACCCCGGCCCAAAGCAAATAACGCGCCGCGTGCGGAAGCGCGGCATGGTCCTGCGCCGCTGCGTTGCGCCCGAACACCAGGCGCAGAACCACGGCGAGGGGCAAAATCGCGTAAAGAATCGGTATGCGCCAGTCTCGCCAATGAATTTCTCCCACGCGCAACGGATTTTCGGCGAATATGAACGGAAACAGCAGCCGTTCGCTCCATGTGTGCGGGATAAACTGGGTGTCGCGCGCACTGGTCGGCGGAGCGAGGGGGGATTGAAAAAAATCGTTGAAATAGGGAAAAAGCGGGCTGCCGAAGTGCGTTTGCAAAAACCACATCCAATGCCCGAGAGAAAGCGCGACTCCAGCAAGAACCCCGATTCCGAAAACGAAGGCCACCATAAGCCTGCGCCGCCAAGGCCCCGGCATCAAAAGCAGGGAGAAGCAAAGCCCGACGCAGAATATCGCCGCCGGCAGCTTCAGCCCCATCATCAGGCCGGCGAAAAATCCTGCGAGAAGCGCAAGCGCGGCGGCGCGGCGCGGCGCTCCATGAATGATGATCTCAAAATGACGGATTATTATCAGCGCGGAGAGAAACAGGCCAAGACTCGTAACGTTGTCGTAAAAAGTCGTACCGATTTGCGCTATTCCGCCTCCGCCCAGCATGCCGATAGCTGCTATCGCCGCGCAAGCAAGGACCTTTTGCCGCGGATTGGGTATGACAAGGCTTGCGTGCCCCAACATGAAAAGCAGGATGAAATTCAGCCCTTGCACGGTTCCCAGAACGAAAGCGGCGGTTCGTGCGGAAACATGGGAGGCAAGAAGGTAGAAAGGGACGTCCAGCGTAGGGTTATAGAAAAACGGCGTTTGCGAAGGCAGCAGATCGAACGTATATCGCCCGGTCACGAAGGCGTAGGCGTTGTACCAGTGATAATTGCGCAAATCCCAATTGGCGTCCTGTCCCAGAAAAAGCGCCAGCGCGCCGAAAACCAGGGGAGCCGCCGAAAGCAGCGCCAAGGCAAGCCGCCGGGCTTTGGTGCCTTTCGGCGGCAGACAACGCGTTTCCTGAAAAGAAAGGGAAGCGGAAATCATACCTAATGTTTCCGGTGCACCTTGCGCTTGACGGCGCTCAACGCCACTCGCCCGCATCAAAGCCTGCGGTTTCAGGCTTGGGGGCGAAGCCGTATCCAGCGGAAGGACCGGCAGTAAGGAAATGCGGCATGTGCTGGCGTATCGCCGATTCCATCCTCTGGTTGAAATCTTTCATCAATTCGTCCAGCAGCTTCCGATAGGCGGTGTTTTTCTCCGCCTCGGTGGCGTCTTCCGGCAGCGTTACGGCGAAAGTGGAATGGGCGGAGGCCATGCCGGTCGCGTTGTTAACAGGGGTTTGCGCATCCAGACTCACCTCTATCCGGCCTATGTATTTGCTCTCCTGCTCGCGGGTGAACCAGCCTTCTATACCGCCCATTTTGGGAAGCGGCGTTTCTTTCACGCTGGCCTCCTTGATAATCATGGTGGCATGTCCGGTCGTTCCTGCGGCCTGAAGCCTGTCCTGCCCCCAACGGATGAGCGCATCGGCCAAAAGCGGCTGGAACCTGTGTCCCACATATGGCGGTTTTTGCGGCGTGGCGCCAGCGCGGTTTATTATGCGCACGTCTTGAGTGTTGAGATAGATTTTGCCGAGCGAGCTGTAATCAAGCTGCAACGGGGGAAGCGGTGCCGGCTCAGATGAACAGGAGGACAGCAGAACGGCACACACAAAAGCGAAAAGGGTTTTCTTCATGCCGCCCATACTAGGAAGGCTGGATACTTTTGTAAAGCGGGGCCTGCCGGCCGCATTTTCTGTTCCCAGGAAATTACGAAAATTACTTCGAGTGCTTAATCCCGGCAGACCGCAACGTTTCAGTTCTGCGCCGTTCTGAAACGCGCGGCCGTTTCGGCCACACGCTGGCCGAGGCGAGCCGCAGTTTTGCGATCTGATTCGGGCGGAGCGGTGTCAGGACCCTGATCGACGTTCGATTGCGCCATAGCGCCTGAAAAACTGCCGAGGCGATTGAGATCATCCACCGATCCCTTGCTCGAATTGTTGCCCGGCAACAGGTCCAATCCGACCCAAATCATCCCATGTTGCATGGCAAAGATGAAAAATTCGACCAGTGTGTTCAGCTTGTCTCCGCTCTGGCTGCCGGAATTCGTGAAACCGGCGGCGATTTTGTCCTTCCATTTCTGCTCCATCCAGAATTTTGATGTGGCGTCCATGAAAGCCTTGAACCGCGCCGAAGCGCTGCCCATGTAGGTGGGTGCGCCGAAAATAATGGCATCCGCTTTGTGAAAAATGTCCCATTTGTTTTCGGCTTCCTCGGCCTTGATTAGCTCAACCCTTGAGTCGGGCACACTCGCGGCCCCTTCCCGCACGGCCTCAGCCAACGCTGCTGTATGACCATAGCCTGAGTGATACACGATTACGATGTCCGCCATGGCTTTCTCCTTAAGGCTAAGCTTTAATTGTTTCTCTTATCTTTTTTCATAATAGCACAAATCTTGTCGCTCCGCCCTTTTCTCTCAATCGCCCGCCTGATTTTTTCATTGACATGGCAATCCTTGCGGTGCGCTCCGGGCAACAGGCTGAATCCCATCAGGAATTCGTTCACTATTTCCGATCCCATAAACACGAACCTCTCACGAAACAGCTTGACCCACGCAACCCTCGAGCGCGGATAGTGAGCGGCCAGCCAACCAGCAAATCCGCCGCAAGTATCACGCATAGCCAAAACACGGCGGGCGTTTTCTATTATGGCCTCTATCTTGCGCCGGTTGCGAATGATGGAAGAGTCCCTCAACAACCTGGCAATATCGCGCGCGCCGTAAGCCGCGACCTTGTCCGGCCTGAATCCATCAAAAGCCAAGTTCAGCGCTTTACGCTTTTTCAGCACTATGTCCCATGACAATCCCGCCTGCATTATCTCCATGGCAAGACGTTCGAACAACACCTTCTCGTCAGAGGAAGGAAAGCCGTGTTCGTTGTCGTGATAACGGGCATGGACCGGCCTGCCGCGGGAATAGGCGCAATACCATGACATTCGGATCTTCCTAAACTCTCACCACATGCACTTCGAGCACCGGTTTTTTGCCGTGTTTTTCCACAAGATAGCGGCGCACCGCTTTCATGACCTCATGGCGCACGCCGGAATCGTCCAGACGTGCCGACCTCGCCATGCCTTCCACTGCGTCCATAGCCTCGGCCGCTAAAGCGCTGCGCAACGCTCCGGCGCGTTGATCGTCCTCTATTCCCAGAAGAGTGACTTGTGCTTCCTGTGTTATCCTGCCGCGTCCGTCGAGCACCATGGTCACCACAGCGGCACCGCTGACGCTCAATTTGCGCCTGTGTTTGATGGTTTCACGATCGAGCAGGCGTAACATTTTGCCGTCTAGACCAAGACGCCCGGCCTTGACTTCGGCTACTTTCTCGTGCACTCCCGGCCCGAGCCGGATTATATCGCCGTTGGCCGGTATTATGGAGTCCGGCACGCCCTGTTTGCGGGCTATGCGCGCATGCTCCATCTGATGCCTCAACTCTCCATGCACGGGAACGGCCAGACGCGGCCGTACCCATTGATAAAGCCGCGCCATATCTTCCTGGGACGCGTGGCCGGAAACATGCACGGGATGATTGGCCCATGTGAGAACCTTTATCCCCTGGGCCAGAAGCTGGTTCTGCACGCGGGCTATGGCTTTTTCATTGCCGGGTATCTCGCGCGAGGAAAATATGACAATGTCCTTTTCCTCAAGCTCCACCACCGGATGGCTGAACGCGGCTATGCGCGCCAGCGCGGAACGCGGTTCGCCCTGACATCCGGTAGAAATCAGCACGATTTTGTCGCGTGGCGCCTGCATAGCTTCGTGCTCGCTGAGAAAACTGCTGAACTCAGGCAGATAGCCGCAGGCTTCGGCTATCTCCGCGTTGCGCCACAGCGATCTTCCGGCGAGCGCCACATAACGCCCCTGCTCAGCGGCGGCAAGCGCAATGGATTTCAGGCGCGCTATGCTGCTGGAAAAGCAGGTAACCACTATACGTGTCCGCATTTTCGCGAACATCTGGCGGAAACCTTCCTGCACGTATATTTCCGAGCCGGTATGCCCCGGCTCGAGCGCCCCCGTGGAATCACCGACAAGCGCCAGAATGTTTTCCCCGCCCAGCTCTTTCAAACGCAACTCGTTTGTCAGGTCTCCGACCACGGGATCGGGATCGAATTTCCAGTCACCGGTGTGCAACACCTTGCCGTGTTCGGTTTCAAGCAGCACCATGTGCGATTCCGGCACTGAGTGAGTGACGTTTATCATTTCACCGCGGAAAGGGCCGATCTCGAACCTGCCCCCGAACGGAATTTCCACTATCTTCGCCTGTCCCTTAAGCCCGGCCTCCTCCATCTTCAACCGCACCATCCCGGCGGTGAAATTGGTGGCGTAGATCGGGCAACGCAATTGAGGCCAAAGATACTGGATGGCTCCATGATGATCTTCATGTCCGTGCGTAAGCACAAGCCCGAGAAGATCATCGCTGCGCTCAGCTATGAAAGAGATGTCCGGGGTGATGACCTCTATTCCCGGCGCGTTCTCGTCGGGAAACATAACCCCGCAATCTATCATCAGCCATTTGCCGGCCGTGCCATAGAGATACAGGTTCATCCCTATCTCTCCGCATCCACCGAGCGGAAGTAGCCAGAGCGCATCGTCCGGAGGACGATAGGGATCTTTTTTGCGTAGGGTCATTACCTTCCGTTTTGTTTCCTGTTTTTGTTTTTTTCGTAGATAATTTGCAATCCCCGTAATGTAAGTTCGGCATCGATGTGCTCTATGGCCGGAATAGCGCCAGCGAACAGCGGCGCCAGGCCGCCGGTGGCAATCACCGTCATCGGAGCTCCGAATTCCGTTCTTATGCGTTCTATAAGGCCTTCTATCAGGCCCGCATAGCCCCAAAAAGTGCCTGATTTTATGGCTTCCACGGTGTTCGTGCCTATCACCTTCCTCGGCTTCGCCACACCGACGCGCGGCAGCTTGGCCGCCGCCATGTGCAAAGCATGCAGCGACAGGTTTATGCCGGGAGCGATCGCGCCGCCGCAATAATCGCCGTTTGCGTCCACCACGTCGAAAGTGGTGGCGGTGCCGAAATCTATTATTAGAAGGGGCGGTTTGTGCGAAGCGTTTCCCGAAACAGCGTTAACCAAACGGTCAGCCCCCACTTCCTCCGGACGGTCGACTTTCACCGCTATCCCCAGGGAAACGTCCGGGGAGCCTACCACCAGCGGCTCGCAATTGAAGTGCTTGCGGCATAAATTGATCAGGTGGATGTTGGCGTACGGAACCACGCTGGCAAGAATGGCCGCGGTTACTTCACGCGGCGTTATTCCGGCTTCGGCCATAAGAGTTTTCAGAAACACCGCATATTCGTCGGTTGTATGCTGCTCGTTGGTGGTGGTACGCCATACGCCAGCAAGGGCGGCGCCGTCGAAAAGCGCGAATACCGTGTTTGTGTTTCCGGCGTCTATTGCAAGAAGCATGGCTTTTTGTCTTTTTTGCTTGTCTCGTTTCGGGGGTCAAGCTCTGGCGGATTTTCCGCGATCTCTTCCGTTTCCGTGAACACCGCGTTCTGAATCCGGACTCCTGAAAAACACATCGCCAGCAGCTATAGCCTTTTCCGCGCCATCCGGCAAACGCAACATAAACCGGCCCAATTCGTCAAATCCGGCGAAATCGCCGCTTATAACACCGTCGGAAAGCCGGACTGTCACCGGACCCGTCTGCGCATGTGCAAGCCAAGCTGTGCGGATTGCGGCGAATCCTTTGCTTTCCAACTCCCTGCGCCAAATCTCAAAGCTTTCCAGAAACCGGCCAAGCATGGCATCGGGGGTTGCGTTCCCCGCTCCCTCGGCAACAAGGGATGTTGCGGGATAAACGCCTGTACCCGGATGATGACACACGTTTATGCCCACCCCAACGACAAGCCAATTTATGACATTATCAATGGACGGTGCGGCTTCAAGAAGTATCCCGCTTATTTTCTTCTTCTCAACCAGCACATCGTTAGGCCACTTGAGCGTTATATCGGAGCGCGGCAAAAACACCCGCAACGCGTCATAAACCGCCAAGGCGGTTACAAAACTGTAATAGCCCGCTTCCTGCGGCGAACACCATGGCCGCAAAAGTATCGAGGCGTAAAAATTGCCTTCCGGCGATTCCCATCTGCGGCCGTGGCGCCCACGTCCTGCGGTCTGGCGCTTGGCCATTACAACCAGCCCTCCGGCTTCGCCGGATTCCGCAGCGGCTTTGGCGTCCGAATTGGTGCTGGCCGTCTCCTCGAGTAGACGCAACCGGTAAAAAGGAGGAAGCATCGGTCCAAAACCCGAATTAAGTATCTTTCGCAGCAAAACGCAGGAAATCGCGCGTTCCGTCCGTCTCATTTTCGATATGAGAGCAAAAGAACGAACCTCATGCCCGCCTTCATACTCATAATCCATCCCGGCGCATGCGGCCATATAAAGTTTTGCTGCTTTACAAAGAGCTTGGCTGCTCTTAAATACGGCTTCTCTTTTCAGGAGGATAATAAATGAAAACAATTCTTCTTTTGCTTGCTTCAAACATTTTTATGACTTTCGCCTGGTACGGACATCTGAAAAATCTCCAGCACAAGCCGCTCGTGCTAGCGATTCTCGCAAGCTGGGGCATCGCCTTCTTCGAATACCTGCTACAGGTTCCCGCCAACCGCATGGGCTATCAGATTTTTTCTCTCGGCCAGTTAAAAATAATTCAGGAAATTATAACCATGCTGGTATTCGCGGTTTTCGCTTTCTGGTACATGGATAAACCGCTCGGCTGGAACTTCGTTTACGCCGGATTGTGCATGGTCGGTGCGGCGTTCTTCATTTTCCGCAACGCGACGTAATCCGAAGTAATGTGTCGCTGGAGTTTGACTCGGAATTCAAAGCGTCCTTTGCGCCACAGCCTGTATAAGCACGTTCGAGACAATTTCTTTGTCCATTATCTCGCCGAGAGCAGCGGTTATCTTCTTCTTCACCCTGGGTATATCGACTGTCTGCCCCTTGCGCAGCGATCCGTCTCCTAGCCCTCCGTACAGAGCCGAGAAAATGGCATCCTGTATTTTCGGCATCATTTCTCGCGTTTTCTGGGCGGCTTTTTCGTCCTTCACCTGAAGCGCTATTATCAATGTGATGATCTGCTCCGCCCCGTCCGCACCAACGACCGGCAATACGAGGGGTTTGAGATGCACGTAAAATGCTCCGCCGGTTTCTTTTTTGCCGCCGTTTTCGTGCGCCTCGCTTTCAGAAGAAGTTCCGTTTTTGTCTGTATGGCTTTTGCTTTCCGCATAGCCGGCCGTAGGGGCGAAACCGGCTCCCGTCAAAACCGCCAAAAGGAAGGCCATAGCGAAGCTTAAAAATAATTTGTCCAACTCAATAACGGCGACCACAACAAGGCCGCCCTCCTCATTATGAATGAAAAACAGGGAGGGAGAGTATCAAACAACCTTGAATATTGGGTTAACGAAGAAGTTCTTATACCGGCATGAAGTTGAGCATTTTTCTTACAAAACTGTTAAAAAACAATACACATTCGGCCATAAAGGACGCGTTCCGTGGAAAGTTCCGCAGCCTCGCACTTTATAAAACCACGCAGCGACATTGCACATTGACATGCGCGGCTTTTTCCTTTGGAAGGTATCTGCAGTGCCACTCTTTGACACGCTTAAAAAGCGATGTTTTCCTCTATGTTCGAAAAAACCGTTATCCTTTCCCGCCGCGTGCCGCCGGTTCTGGGTGCGGGGGCGCTGTTGAAAAATTCGCTTTGTCTGATACAGGGTGGCAAGGCCTGTGTTTCGGCTGACAACGGACAGCTCGAAAGCGCGGAAGCGATAGAAAACTACGAACGCGCTGCAGAAAAAATAATAACACAGGCCGAAGAAAAGCCCATAGCCGTGGCGCACGATTTGCACCCAGATTTTCCCAGCACGCGCTTCGCCCTTGGATGCGGCCTGAAACCAGTTGCCGTTCAGCACCATCACGCTCACATAGCCGCCGTCATGGCGGAGCATGGGACCGGCGGCCCGGTCCTCGGCCTCGCCCTCGACGGTTTCGGACTCGGACATAACAACGAATCCTGGGGGGGAGAGCTGTTGCGCGTGGATTCACGCGGTTTTCAAAGACTGGGACATATAGCCCCCCTACCCCAGCCCGGAGGGGACATAGCGGCCCGCCAGCCGTGGCGCATGGGTGCCGCGGCGCTTTGGGCGCTTGGCCGCGGCAGCGAGATAGCGAAGCGCTATGCGGATTTTCCCAACGCAAGGGTTTTGGCTTCAATGCTGGAGAAAGGCATCAACAGCCCGCCGACGACAAGCGCAGGCCGCCTGTTTGACGCAGCTTGTGGTCTTCTCGGCGTCAAGCCAATCGCCATCTTCGAAGGCGAAGCGCCGATGGTGCTTGAAGCGATGACAGGGAAGACAGAAACATATTCCGGCGGATGGACAATCGAAGAACGCAATGGTCTCGCGGTTTTGAATATGTTTCCCTTGCTGGAAAAACTTACGTACTGCGAAACGCGGGAAGGCGCAGAGCTTTTTCACGGGACCCTGATTTCCGCACTGGCCGATTGGACGGAAAAAGCCGCAAAGCGAACTGGGATAAAATCAGTCGCTATCGGCGGCGGTTGTTTTCTGAACAAAGTCTTGCGCGAAGGTTTCGGCCAAAGGATTATGGCGGCGGGACTGAATCTCCTGTTCGGCAAATCGTTTCCGCCCGGAGACGCGTCTGTAAGCCTCGGGCAGGCATGGGCGGCAGCGTTGATGATAGAGAATGGAGCTGTTTGACATATGTGCTTGGCTATACCCGCGCGAATAACAAAGCTGCTTGAAAACGGCAGGGCTCTAGCCGATGTCGGCGGCGTCCGGCGCGAGATATCGCTCGCGCTGATAGACGGCGCGGCGGAAGGCGATTATGTGATAGTCCACGTTGGATACGCCCTGTCGCGCCTTGACCCGCAGGAGGCGGAAAAGACCCTAAGGATGTTCTCGGAAATGAACGAGGCCGGAGCGCGCGAAACCGGAGGGCGGAAATGAAATACATCGATGAATTCCGCAACCGTGCGCTGGCGGAAAATCTGGCCGCTTCCATAAAGGCAGAAGCGCGCCGCGGCGGCGGCCGTGAATACCGCTTTATGGAGTTCTGCGGCGGACATACCCACGCGATATTCCGCTTCGGCGTTCCCGATCTGCTCCCCACCAATGTGCACATGATACACGGTCCCGGCTGTCCAGTGTGCGTTTTGCCGATGTCGCGCCTCGACATGGCAATCCAGCTGGCGCAATCGCCGGAAGTAACGCTGTGTTCATACGGAGACATGCTGCGCGTGCCCGGCTCGCGCCGTCTGAGCCTTATGAAAGCCAAGGCCGCAGGGGCAGACGTGCGCATGGTTACTTCTCCGCACGAAGCCGTAGTTTTCGCCCGCGACAATCCGCACAGACAAACGGTTTTCTTCGCGATAGGATTCGAAACCACGGCCCCGCCGACCGCGGCGGCGATAAAACAGGCGCAAGAGTGGCGGTTGAACAATTTCAGCGTATTCTGCAATCACGTGCTTACGCCCCCGGCTCTGGTCTGGCTGCTGGAATCGGGAGACGGAAAGGGAAATGGAACGCCGCCGCTTGACGGCTTTGTCGGCCCGGCCCATGTAAGCGCGATCATCGGCACCGGGCCCTATGCCGTCGCCGCCGAAAAATATCGTAAGCCCGTCGTCATCGCAGGGTTCGAGCCGCTCGACGTCATGCAGGCCGTTCTGATGCTGCTAAGGCAGGTAAACTGCGGCCGCGCGGAGGTGGAGAACGAATACACCCGCGCCGTGACTCCGGTGGGCAATGTAAAGGCGCAACGATTGATGCGCGAGGTTTTCGAGCCGCGTGAAATTTTCGAATGGCGCGGTCTCGGCCTGATAGCCGAAAGCGCCTTGCGCCTTCGCGCCGCATTCGCCGCGTTCGACGCAGAAAAAAGATTCTCTCTCTCCCCGATCAAGGCCGTCGAGAATCCTGCGTGCCAATGCCCGGCGATACTTCGCGGCGCAAAACGGCCTTCCGACTGCAAACTGTTCGGCAAGGCCTGCACGCCGGAAAGTCCTATAGGCTCGTGTATGGTTTCTTCGGAAGGAGCCTGCGCGGCATGGTACATTTATGGCAGACGGAGAAAAAGCGCATGAAGCTTCGCGGCGATCTTCCCCTAGATCTAAAGACCGGACGCATAGACATGACCCACGGCAGCGGCGGGCGAGCGATGGCGCAACTCATCGAGCGGATTTTCGCGCGTGCATTCGACAATCCGGCGCTTGCCGAAAACAACGATCAGGCGCGGCTTGACTTTCCGGTGGGAAAACTCGCTTTCAGCACCGACAGTTTCGTCGTCTCTCCCCTTTTCTTTCCCGGTGGGGATATAGGCTCGCTCGCGGTGCATGGAACGGTGAACGACGTTGCCATGTCCGGCGCAAAACCGCTATGGCTTTCGGCAGGCTTCATAATAGAAGAAGGTTTCCCCCTTTCGGACCTGGCACGCATAACAGATTCCATGGCCGCGGCGGCTGTGAAATGCGGTGTCGCCATAGTGACAGGAGACACAAAAGTGGTCGAAAGGGGAAAAGCCGACGGCCTCTATATCAACACGGCGGGAATAGGCGCAGTTCCCGATGGAGTGGATCTTTCAGCAGGCAACGTGAAACCGGGCGACGCCATATTATTGAGCGGTCCGATAGGCGAACACGGAATGGCCGTGATGTCGCGGCGTGAAAATCTCTCTTTCGACAGCGAAATTCTCTCCGACAGCGCGCCGTTACACGGCCTGGTCGAAACGATGCTCGCGGCTGGCGCCGGGATTCACGCCCTGCGCGACCCCACGCGCGGCGGCTTGGCAGCGGCGCTCAATGAAATAGCGCAGGCAGCGAACGTGGGAATGAGGATAGATGAACGGGAAGTGCCGGTAAGCCCCGCCGTGCAAAGCGCCTGTGAAATTCTGGGACTCGACCCGCTTTATGTGGCGAATGAAGGACGGCTTATAGCCTTTTGTAAAGCCGATGATTCCGGTAAACTGTGCGACGCCATGCGGCGGCATGAGCAAGGACGGAAAGCCGCTGTCATCGGCCGTGTAGTCGAGGACAGGCATAACTTTGTCGAAATGCACACAATCCTCGGCGGACGCAGAATAGTAGACTGGCCAGCCGGTGAGCCTCTTCCTAGAATTTGCTAGACGCTGCGGGCTGCAGCGGCGTGATTTCGCCTTTTGCCCAATAACCACGTCAGGAATCCAACCGCGTTTTTTTCCGGCGCGATGCGAAACCATAGTTGCAATCTGGTGCGATCGTGGCTTATCGTTATCTTTTCGGCCAAACGAAGCAAAATGGGGAAGCCCAGTCCTCCAGGCAAATCACAAGTATAATCAGGCAAAGCGCCGCTCCGCGCCAGCCGCAAAACCTCAACGACTATCCCGGCCATGGGCGGCGTCTGGAAAAAGGAAATCAGCAAAACGCCGCTGCGTTTGCGTGCAAACAGACCTAGCGCCTCGGCGTTGCCGTGCAGGGCCGCGTTGGCGATGCATTCCACCAAAGCCAGATACAAGTTCGTCTCAGGCAAAAGCCGCGGCGGAAAATCTCCGGTTATCACATCGAGCACCGCCGGATCCCAAAGCGCGGTTCCGTCCATAACCGCCATATAAAAGTTGCCGGAATGAAACCCGGCCTCGCGTACGGCCTTTATGTGCCGGAAGTCCGGCGTGCCGAACAGGCGTATTTCCGCCATTGAACGCCTCTTTACGTGCGGATTTCCGCTATGCGGTTGAGCTCCACCATTTCGAAAAGCTTTTTGATGTTGACCGCCGGTTTTTCGATTACGAACCCGGCGTTTTTTTCGCGCACGCGCCGCAGCACGCGTATCAGCACGCCGAGCCAATGGCTGTCCATGCGCGTCACTTCGGCAAAATTCAGCCGCACCGAATTCACTTCACCCTGATCGACGAGGGTCGTTATCTGATACACAAGCTGCTCTCCCTCGGCGTGCTGGTGAAACGTAAGCGCTCCAGAGACATACACGGCTAGCTCATTGCCTTCGCGCCTGAATTTAAACGCCATGACAATCCCCCCTTTGTAAAACTATAAGCGTCAGATCGTCGATTAGCGGCGCTTCCGGCGTCAGCGCCGCGGCCAGCTCAACGCCGGTCGCAGGGCAGCGCCTGAGCGCCTCGGCAGGCTCGTTTGCTATCGCCTCAAGCCATCCGTCGCTGAAAAGTACAAGCTCGTCGGCAGGCATGAGCATGACTGTACCGGTGGCGGCTTCGACCATGCCTGATCCCAGCGGCAGTCCGCGCGTTTTGAGCTCGATCACTGCTCCGTCGCGGCGCAAAAGCGGAGCCGGAATATTGGTTCCGGCGAAACGGACAACACCGCCGGAGCGGTTGTAATTCAGGGCCACAGCACCGGCGAAAAGCTGACCGAAGGAAATTTTGGCCATCGCGGCGTCAAGCTTGCGCAAGAACATCCCCGGGTCAGCCAAATGATCGTGATACTCCTGAACCAGGCAATCGACCCGCAAAGCGTTTATTGCGCCGGCAAGGCCGTGGGCGCTTGCGTCCAGCAGCACAAAGGCAAGATTGTCTGCGTCCAGTTCGCGCAAGGTCCACAGATCGCCGCCGATCTCGTCGTGCGGCCTGTAAACCGAAGAACAGCGCAGGCCGTATTTGCCCGCAATCTCCGCCGCGCGTTCCGCCGAGGGCAAAATCGCGTTCAGAAACGCATGGGTTATTTCCACATGCGCCTTGATGCGGTTGCGATAGTCGAACAGCACCCTGGCGGCTATGGCGCTGCGTAAATGGGCGCGTATGCGCGCCTTCAGCTCTGACAGGTGAAACGGTCTGCTGACGACATCGGTAGCACCGAAATTGAAACAGCGCACACGATCATCCTCTCCCTGCAAACTGGTCTGTACCAGTATGGACAACCCGTCGAACATGGGATTGGCGCGGACGCGGCGCATAAGCTCTAATCCGTCCATGCGCGGCATGCGTATGTCGAGAAGAATAAGATCGGGCCTGAACCGCGTTATCAGGTCTAGCGCCACGTCTCCATCGTCCGCTTCATCGATGATGCCTATTTCCAACTTCTCGCACACTTCGCGCAACAACAAGCGGTTGGTGGCGTCATCGTCGACGATGACGACATGGGCGCGGCGGAATTCTGCGGGAACGCCCGTAGAAACGTTGGTTTTTTCTGAAGACATGTTTTTACCTGAATATATGTTTCCAATACATCCACTAATATCTATTTTTTAAATTCATATTAAAAAAACACGAGCTGATTAAATATGCATACGTATGTATTACTTTATTATAATAGCTTTTTACTGTTGCGTTTTTCTTGGTTCACCTTCCATCCGTCAATCGGCCACCGGAGGCAAAACGGCCCATCCTACCGCCACCGGTTTGAGCGGCGCGCCGGTTTCCGGCGATACATACAGGGTTTTCTGAATTTCCGCCTCGGGAAATTTTTCCTGAAAGAAAGCCGGCATTTCCGCATATGGATCGGCGTTTGTCTTTCCATCAACAAACCACAGCAACACCCCGCCTTTCGCGCGGATGTCTCCAAGACTTGCCCATGGGCTAGTCTTTTCCATTCCGGGAAAAATCACCACATGCGGCCTTCCGGCGGCACCAGTCCCGGGCGCGTAATAAGCAACGTTTCCCGCCAGCCAGGTATCGCCGATGGCATATTCAAGAGGTTTGCCGAAACGGCGACGCCATTCTTGAGTTGCTGTTTCAGCGATCTCCCTGCCTGGGAAATGCACACGCAATGGCTTGTTTTTTATATATGGATATAAAATGTTCGACGCGATTATGGCAGCAAGGCCCAAAAAGAAAACAACAAACCATCCCCAAGCGAAACGTTTCAACGCTGCGCCGCCGGTACGCCCGGCCATGAAAACGGCCAGCCAAAGACCAATGAAATTCCACAGACATGATCCCCACATGTCGCGCGGGCGGAATCCGAACGCCGCCGAGAGAGCAAGAACGATGGCCACCGGCCCGAAGGTTATCGCGTGCAGAAAAGCCCTATCGAAAGAACTGTCCCGCGTCAGCCTGCCGCCGCTCCACCTGATTTCGCGGCGCAAAGAGAAAAGGAACAGAACGAACATCGCCGAAAGCGAAAGCGCCTGCGCCATAAGGAACATCAACGGCTGGGTCAAACGCTGATAAAGCCTTACGGCCTGCGCCGTGCGGCTTTCGGCATAGAAAAAAGGCATGAAATCGTTCTCCGCCAGCCATATCAGATGCGGAGATAAAAGCAGCAGAGCCACGGCAAGGGATATATAAGGCCCCGGGCCGCGCAAGCGCCTGCGCGCCTCATGGTGCAGCGCCAGCAATCCGGCGAGAACCACTAGCAATACAGCCATGCTGTATTTCGTGTACATCCCGCAGGCGGCCCAGATTCCCAGCAACAACCAATCGAATCGCCTGTCTTCCGTCACTGCGCGATGGAATGAAAGGCACGCAAGCGCCCAGAAAGGAAGTTGCAATACGTTCGGATTAAACTCGGGACTCGTAAAGTTGTAGTAGGCTACGCCCTCTAGCAACAGGACTCCCGGCAATGCGGTCATGCAGTCCGTAAGTCTGAGGCCAATGCGCCAAACCGCCCAGAATGCTGCGGCTATCGCCAGCTGACTGGCGAGGAAATGCGCCCACCCAGCTCGTCCGGTGAGCAGAGCGGCAATTTCCAAAATCCATGATTGCATGGGAGGATGCTTGTAGGTGCCTATAAGCCATTCGCGTCCCCAGGCGTAGCCTTCGATAACATCCAGCGGAGCATTATGGCTTGTAAGCGCGGGCGCCAAAGTCCACAACGCGAGATGCAGCCCGGCCGCCAGCCAAAACAAATGCGCACAAGCTTGCCTTCCCGGAACAGGGTTCGTTTCGCACAAAGAAGAAAATGTCATCGGCCGGCCTTTTTGTCGTCCTCAAAACCGATTTTTTCTGCGACAAGATATATGGGGCGCGCCTTCACTTCGGTGAAAACACGCGCCAGATACTCGCCTATTATCCCAAGGCTCAAAAGCTGAAGGCCGCCGAGAAACAGTATGCCCACCATAAGCGAGGCGAAACCAGGCACATCGACGCCGAACAGCATAGTGCGCAGCACAAGGAAGATGCCGTAGCCCAACGCGAACAGCGAAATAACGCTGCCGAACCACGTCCACATGCGCAAAGGCAAGGTGCTGAAAGAGGCTATGCCGTCGAACGCGAAACGTATCAGACGAAAAAGATTCCAGCGCGAGCCGCCGTCGGCCCGCGGCTCAACATCGAACTGCACAAGAGCGTATTCATAACCGGCCCAAGTCATCAGGCCTTTCATGAAACGGTTGCGTTCCGGCAAGGCGTTCACGGCGTCTATCACCGCCCGGTCAAGCAGGCGATAATCACCTGCCCCCTCCGGCAATTTTATGTCCGCTATGCGGCGGAAAATAACGTAAAACAGCCTGGAGAGGAATTTGCGCAACGGACGATCGGTGTCACGGGAGCGGCGTATGGCATACACCATCTTGGCCCCGCCGCGCCAAGCATCCATAAGCTGCGGTATAATTTCCGGAGGATGCTGAAGATCGCTGTCCATCAGTATGGCGGCGCGGCCGCGCGCGTGCTGCAATCCGCAGGTGAGCGCAGCTTCCTTGCCGAAGTTGCGAACGAAACGCATGATTTTTATGCGCAGATCGCGCTCACGTTCATGGCAAAGGGCGGCGAAAGTCCCATCGGTGCTGCCGTCGTCTATACACACGATTTCATAGCTTACGTGCAGCCCGCCGAGTACGGGATAGAGCCGCTTGAACAGCGCGCGAACGTTCTTTTCCTCGTTATAGAACGGAAGAACAATCGAAATCCCCGGCGCCGGCATATGATAATTATGGCTTTCTTTTTTCGTTATCATGAGAATCAGGCCGAAAGTTACAGTGAAGCGAGGCTACCAGAGATGAGCCGCCTGAGAAAAGACCGGGCGGCAACGCAGCCAGCGCTTGCTGCATCAAACCTGCTTGTGCGGGCAGTAAAAAGTCGAGCGCCCGCCCTGGACTATGCGCTTTATTCCGCCGCCGGCCGCGCCGCCGCCGCATGAGCATCCGGGGCAGCTTTTGCCCTCTTTGCCATAGACCGCGAATTGATTCTGGAACAGCCCTCGCGTTCCGTCGGCGCGCACATAATCGCGCAGAGAGGATCCCCCAGCCATTATGGCTTTTCTCAGCACTTTGCGGATAGACGCGGCAAGTTTGCGTATCTGGCCGGAGCTGCAAGTTCCGGCGCGCCTGCGTGGGTCTATGCCCGCGTAAAAAAGAGCCTCGCAAGCGTATATGTTGCCGAGTCCAGCTATCACTCTTTGATCCATAAGCGCGGCTTTTATGCTGGTTTTCTTGCCGCGCAGTATTTTTTCAAGCCGCGAAGCGGTGAATTCGCCGCCGAGTGGCTCCAGCCCGAGGTTTTTCAAAAGTTTGTGCCGCGGCAAATCTTTTTTCGCAACGATATCGCACAGTCCGAAACGGCGCGGATCGTTGAAACGCAGACTTTTTTTATCTTTTCCGGACAGAAAAAAAATCACGTGGTCGTGCTTCCGGCGTGGCGCGGCGGCGTTCTTCTCAAGCACGAGACGGCCCGACATGCCCAGATGAATCAGCAGCGCTTCATCTCCGTCAAGTTCGAAAATCAGATATTTGGCGCGGCGTTTTATACCCTTTATCCTATGTCCGGTAAGACGAGCGGCGAATCCAGGCGGAAACGGAAACCTCATTCCCCCGCGGTACGTTGCCACGCCGGTTATGCGACTGCCCTTCAATGCGCGCTCGAGGCCTCGGCGCACGGTCTCCACTTCCGGTAATTCAGGCATCTTTAAACCGTCTTGCCCGCGGCTTGGCGTTGTTTTTCCAACCACCCGAACCAGGATTCCATACCCTCGCCCGTTAAGGCTGAAAGGGTGATGACCTCGATATCCGGATTGACTTTGCGCGCATTTTCAAGGCAGCGGACGGCATCGAACCGCACATACGGCGATAAATCGCTTTTGGTTATCAGCATAAGCCGCGAAGCATGGAACATATCCGGATATTTAAGCGGCTTGTCGTCGCCTTCGGTCACCGAGAGCAAAACCACCTTCGCAGCTTCGCCAAGATCGAAAGCGGATGGGCATACCAGATTGCCCACGTTTTCTATGAACACCACTCCTTTACCGCAATTTCCGGAGCCGATGCCGAGGTCATGGAGCGCATGCCCCACCATGTGGGCGTCAAGGTGGCAGCCGCGCCCCGTGTTTATCTGGGCAACGGGAGCGCCGGTGGCCCTTACGCGCTCGGCGTCTAGCTCCGTCTGTTGATCACCCTCGATAACCGCGGCGGGAAAGCGTTTCGCTTCCAGCGTGGCGGTAAGCAACGTGGTTTTGCCGGACCCGGGACTTGAAACGAGATTAAGCGCCAGAATGCCATGCGCGGCGAACAGTGCGCGATTGGCGGCGGCAAAACGGTTGTTTTCGGCGAGGATGTCTTCCTCTATCCTGACGGCGCGGGTTTCGTCCACGCCATGCTCATGCACCGCGCCGAGGGGTGCGTCATGCGTGTGATGATGGTTATGGCTATGGGCATTATCGTGATGATGATCTTGCGAAGGGCCGCATCCGCAGGTCAGGCACATTATGATTCTCCAGCCTGTTAACCAATGCCCTTATATAAGATAGTCCTGAAAATTTGAAAAGTTGTTCCTTTGGTTAGCTTTCGTCCAAAGCACCATATTGACAAAACGAAATTCACCTCACCAACGGCCTGTATTTGATTCTGTGCGGCTGGTCCGCATCTATGCCGAAACGGCGGCGACGATCAGTTTCATAGTCCTGATAATTGCCCTCGAACCAAACAACCTGGCTGTCGCCCTCGAACGCCAATATGTGCGTCGCTATACGATCGAGCAGCCAGCGGTCATGGCTTATTATCAGCGCGCAGCCGGGAAAGTCGGCGAGCGCGTCCTCAAGCGCTCGCAGCGTGTCTATGTCCAGATCATTTCCCGGTTCGTCCAGCAGCAGAACGTTGGCTCCAGACTTGAGCATTTTCGCCATGTGCACGCGGTTACGCTCACCGCCTGAAAGCAACCCCACTTTCTTCTGCTGATCCTGCCCCCTGAAACCGAATGCGCCAACATAGGCGCGGCTTTGGATCGTGCGCTTGCCGAGATCGATAACATCGTCGCCGCCGGATATTTCCTCCCATACGGTTTTTTCGTTGTTCAGGCTGTCGCGGCTTTGGTCCACGTAGCCCAACTTAACAGTATCGCCCACACGCAACACGCCGCCATCCGGCTTTTCCGTGCCGATTATCATGCGGAACAGGGTCGTCTTGCCGGCGCCATTCGCGCCGATGACGCCGACTATTCCCCCCGACGGTAATTTGAAGCTCAAATCTTCTATCAGCAGCCTGTCTCCGAACCCCTTGCGCAAGTGTTCGGCTTCTACTACGAGGCTGCCGAGACGAGGCGGAGCGGGAATTATTATTTGCGCATTTTCCGGCGTTTTTTCGCCACTTTTGGCCAACAATTCCTCATAGGCGGCTATACGCGCCTTGCTTTTCGCGTGCCGCGCCTTAGGCGAAGAGCGTATCCATTCCAGTTCGCGCGCAAGCGTGCGCTGGCAGCCGGTTTCCTCCCTGGCTTCCTGTTCCAGCCGCTTTTGCTTTTGCTCCAGCCAGGAAGAATAATTCCCCTGATAGGGAATCCCGCGCCCCCTGTCCAGTTCAAGAATCCATCCTGTCACGTTATCCAGAAAATAGCGGTCGTGCGTAACAAGAATCACGGCGCCCCTGTATTCCACCAAATGCCTCTGCAACCAAGCGACGGATTCCGCGTCCAGGTGGTTTGTAGGCTCGTCAAGCAAAAGCAGATCTGGTTTCTGCAACAGCAACCGGCAAAGCGCTACCCTTCTCTTTTCGCCGCCCGAGAGCGTTTTGACGCTGGCGTTTCCCGGTGGACAGCGCAGAGCGTCCAGAGCGATTTCCACGGTGCGGTCGAGATTCCACGCATCGGCAGTTTCGATTTTTTCCTGAAGCGCGGCTTGTTCGTCCATTAGTTTCTGCATTTCGTCCGGGTCTTCGACCTCCCCCAGCTTCGCGCTTATCTCCTCGAAGCGATTGAGCAGGGCTCTGGTTTCCGCCAGGCCCGACATAACGTTTTGTTCAACGGTAAGCTCGGTATCCAGCTCAGGTTCCTGCAGCAAATAACCGACCCTGGCTCCCTCCGCGGCCCAGGCCTCGCCGGAAAAGTCCGTATCGATTCCGGCCATTATTCTCATCAGCGTCGATTTGCCCGCGCCGTTCGGCCCCAAAATTCCTATTTTGGCGTCCGGATAAAAGGAAAGGCTGATGTCCTTAAAAACCGTCCTCCCTCCAGGGAAGGTTTTGGTCAGCCGGTTCATGACGTATATGTACTGATACGAAGCCATCCGGGTTGTGTAGCATAACAATAACCTATGTCAAAAATCCTTATATTACAGATGGTTTTACCATCCTAGCCACGGAGAAAGAGCACCGTATTAGTGTTTCGTTAACCAAAATCATAGTCTATTGGACTCTCCCTATAACGACAAAGGAACAAACATGTTTTTTCGTTCGAACTGCGATCTTGCCCCAAGGCCGCAACCGCAGAAAGAAAGAGAAATTCCCGACCGCCTGATAGAAAAAGGCTCGTTGAGCGATTGTATAGATAAGCTTGCAGCAGGGTCCTACCATGACGTTTTAGAAAGCCCGGACGCTGCAAGCGAGCTTTTGAGGCCGGCTGCAAGATTTCTGCAAGGCTTGGTCGCCTCGACGTTAAAGACAATAGTCGATATCTGGGTGGAACAAATCGGGCCGCTAATGTCGATAGCTGAAATGACCGGTGACATGCGCGAGCTTGAACAGCGCGCGCAAGCCATGGCTTCCGCGTCGGAAGAAATGGCGGCTTCCATCGGCGAGGTGGCCCGCTCGGCAGAAATCGTTTCCCAGGAATCCCAAAGCGTAAAGCAGGAACTTGCCTCCAGTGTCGGTTCTGTGGGTCAAGCCGTGTCAACCATGGACGACATTGCCGGTGCTTTTTCGCAAATGAAGGAAAAGGTAGAAGTTCTTGAAAAGGCTTCCGAACAAATCGCCCAGATTTTGAAAACCATAGAGCAGATCGCCAGCCAAACCAATCTGCTTGCGCTTAACGCCACCATCGAAGCGGCGCGCGCAGGCGATGCCGGCAAGGGCTTTGCGGTGGTAGCCGGAGAGGTGAAAACCCTGGCCAAGCAGACTGCGAATGCCACCGAGGAAATAAGGCAACGCATCGGGGCATTGCAACAAGGCATGAACGATATGCTGTCGTCAATGAACGATGGCTCCGAAAAGGTGAATAACGGTTCGGAAGTAATCAAGGTGGTCGGCGACGGCATTCGCGGGGTCGGAGATCGCGTGGAAGCCGTAGTGCAAAAAATGGTAAGCGTATCTTCAACGGTCTAGGAACAAGCGGCTGTTACCGCCGACGTTGCCTCCAACATCACCGCCATCGTCCAGATGGCCGACAAAACCCTCAAACGCATCGATCAGGTAACCGCCGGCATCGAGAAATCAAGCTCGATAGTTCAAGCCGGCCTTGGCCAGATAACCAGCAATCCGGAAAACCTGAAAAGAGCCGAAATGCTGGTGCAAATTGCCAAGTCCGACCATGCCAGTTTCAAAAAGCGGGTTATCGACACCCTGCTCGGTCACGGCTCGACGAAAAGCGGCGAGTTGCCCGATCATCACGGTTGCCGGCTCGGTAAATGGTACGACTCGATCACCGACGTGCAAATACGCTCTATCCCGGCCTTCGGGTGTCTTATTGAGCCGCATGAAAGGGTACACAGACACGGCAAGCTTGCGCTCGATTATCACGCCAAAAACGATCCTGCCGGCGCCCTTGTAGAGGCGAAGAAGATGGATCAGGCGTCGCTCGACGTTATTGCCATGCTTGATGAACTGCACCGCAAAATCGCGGAAAAGCAGGATTAGAAAACCGGGATTGTTGAAATTTTGCCGGTTGTTGCGCTTCGCCGCGCCGGAATGTTAGCCTGCCTCCGCAAAGGCACAGCGAGGGGCGGCGATGAAAAACACGAACCGGGGTTACTACGGACAATTCGGGGGAATGTTCATTCCCGAGATACTGCAGACCAATTTTGACGAACTGGTCGAACACTTCGAAATAGCGAAGGCTGATCCTTCCTTCTGGGCGGAATACGAATCCCTCATGTCCACCTATTCCTGCCGTCCGACGCCGCTCACGCACGCGGAAAACATTTCGCGCGAACTCGGCGGAGCGCAAATCTATATCAAGCGCGAGGACCTCAACCACACCGGCGCGCACAAGGCCAACAACGTCATGGGGCAAGGCCTGCTCACGCGGCGCATGGGCAAAAAGCGCGTCATCGCCGAAACCGGCGCCGGTCAACACGGCGTAGCCACGGCAACTATGGCGGCCAAGTTCGGCTTCGAGTGCGAAATCTATATGGGCGAAGTGGACGTGAAGCGCCAGCGGCCCAACGTGTTCTGGATGGAGCGGCTGGGCGCGAAAGTGAACGTGGTAAAAGACGGCACCAAAACGCTGAAAGACGCCATCAATGCCGCTTTCCGCGACTGGATTTACAGCATGGACACCACACACTACGTGCTCGGCACCGCCTGCGGACCGCATCCGTTCCCCGAGATGGTGGCGTGGCTACAGTCAATCATCGGCAAGGAAACGCGTGAACAGGTTATCGCCGCAACCGGAAAACTGCCGGCACGCGTTTACGCCTGCGTTGGCGGCGGATCGAATTCCATCGGCATTTTCGCCGGATTTTTCGACGACCCTGGCGTCGAGCTCGTAGGCGTGGAAGCCGGCGGTCTCGGCCTCGATTCAGGCAAGCACGCTACAAGGTTGATATCCAAAGAGGGCCGCGTCGGCGTCGCCCAGGGCATGAAAACAGTTTTCATACAAAACGAGGAAGGCCAGATGCTTGAGACCCATTCCATCTCGGCCGGGCTGGACTACATAGGCGTTTCGCCGATACTCGCCAATTTGAAACAGGAGGGCGAAGTGCGGTTTGAGGCCGCAACTGACACCGAGGTTGTCGATGCCGTCAAATATGTCATCCGCAAGGAGGGCATCATTCCGGCGCTTGAATCAGCCCATGCTTTCGCTCAGGCTTTCAAGGAAGCGCCGAAGATGAAAAAGGACGACGTGATAGTTGTCAACCAGTCGGGGCGCGGCGACAAGGATATCTTTATCGTCGCCGAAGCCCTGGAAGACGAGGCATGGAAGCAATTCATCATCGAAAAAGGAGAGGCCTATCGTGCTGGAAGATAAAATCCGCGGGCTGAAGGCAAAAAAAGGCCTGTTGCTGATGCCGCATCTGGTGCTCGGCTATCCGTCGTATGAAGAGAACCGCCGAACCATAGAAACGATGGTGCAGGCGGGAGCCGAGATCATCGAAATGCAAATCCCGTTTTCCGAGCCCATGGGCGACGGTCCGGTCATTCTGAAAGCCAACGACGAGGCATTGAAGCGCGGCGCCACTACGGCGAAGTGCCTTGACTTCGCGCGTGAAGTCTGCGCGGCGTATTCTGACGTTATTTTCCTGTTCATGACCTATTACAACGTTTTATTCGCGCGCGGAGTCCACAGCTTTGTGAACGACGCCAGGGTTGCGGGCGTTCAGGGGCTTATCGTTCCCGATCTGCCGCCTGAGGAAGGTGCTGATTACATGGCGGCCTGCGAAAAGGAAGGCATCGCTTCGATATTCCTTTTCACCCCCACCAGCAAGCCGGAGCGTCTGAAGCTGATCGCTTCCTTCAGCCGCGGCATGGTCTATTGCGTCGGACGCAAAGGAGTCACCGGCATCAAGACAACGATGGACAAGTCCCTAAGCGAACTTATCAAAAGGTTCCGTGAAGCGACAACATTGCCGCTCGCTCTCGGCTTCGGCATTCAGGAAAAGGAAGACATTGACGCTGTTAAAAACGAAGTCGATATCGCCATCATCGGCACCAAGCTCATCACCATCCAGCAGGAAAAGGGAATTGAAGCGGTCGGAGATTTTTTGAAAGGATTGAGGAGTTGAAACCGTCCCAAATAATTTCCGCAACAGGCATCGTGCCGGTAAATTCATAGTCCAAACAGAAAAGTCTATCTTTTCGCGTAAATGATAGAACTGAAGAAAAAACGGTAGCGCGGCCCTCCGCGGCCGCGTTTTTTTATTTTGCAAGGGAGAGCGCGGGGATGGAACCCCGCGCTGCCGGAAAAGGAACTACAGAAAACGCCCTATCACCACCTGACCAGCGCCGCGGCCCAGGTAAAGCCGCCGCCCATGGCGTCGAACAGTATAAGCTGCCCGCGTTTTATGCGGCCATCGCCCACCGCCTCGGCAAGCGCAAGCGGTATCGAAGCCGCAGAAGTATTGGCATGGTCGGCTATTGTTATCACTACGCGTTCGGATGGCAATTTAAGCTTCTTTGCAAGACCGTCGATGATACGCTCGTTCGCCTGATGCGGCACCAGCCAGTCCACATCCCCGGGCTGCAGATTGTTCGCCGCTAGAACCTCGTCCACCACCTCCGACAAACGCACAACGGCGTGGCGGAAAACCTCTCCTCCCTTCATGCGCATATGGCCGGTGGTAGCGGTGCTGCCGGGACCGCCGTCGACGAAAAGGGCGTCGTAATGCCGGCCATCCGAATGCAGATGCGTAGACAAAATTCCACGGTCGGAAATGTCTCCTTTTCCTTCTTCTGCTTTTAAAACAACGGCTCCAGCACCATCGCCGAATAAAACGCAAGTGGTGCGATCATTCCAGTCTATAAGGCGCGAAAGGGTTTCCGCGCCTATGACCAAAGCCGTCGCCGCCTGGCCAAGACGGATAAAATTATCGGCAACTGCAAGCGCGTACACAAAACCGGAGCATACCGCCTGCATGTCGAACGCGAAGCCGCGCGTCATGCCGAGCAGTGCCTGGACACGCGCGGCGGTCGAGGGAAAGGTGTTGTCCGGCGTAGTGGTGGCAACGATTATCAAATCAACGGCATCGGCGGTTATCCCTGAGTTTTCCAGCGCCTTCCGCGCCGCCTTCACCGCCAGATCAGAGGTTTTATCGCCGTCCGCCGCTATATGCCGCCGTCTTATGCCGGTGCGCTGGATTATCCATTCGTCGGATGTATCCACGCGCCGCGCGAGGTCATCGTTCGTTACCACGCGCCCGGGCAGAAATCCGCCGCACCCAAGAAATACCGAACGGATTGTCATGAATCCGCGCCCGCAGGGAAAGGAATTTCAGGTTCATCGCCGCAGGAGGCAGATTCGCAAATTCCGTAATGACGAGCCAGCTCATCGCGAATACGATCGTTGTAGCGCTGTGTAACGAGGTCATAGGCAACCCCGATGGCGTTGGCGAAGCCTTCATAGTCGGTTCCGCCGTGGCTTTTCACGCACACTCCGCGAAGGCCGAGAAACATCGCCCCGTTATGGCGACGCGGATCGGCGCGCAAACTCAAACGGCGCAACGCGCCCCGCGCCAGCCAATAGCCGAGGCGCGCGCTCAGCGAAGATTGTAACGCCTTGTAAAGGTAATGGCTCATCAGGCTGGCAGTTCCCTCGGCCGTTTTCAGCATTATGTTGCCGCTGAATCCGTCGGTCACTACTACGTCTACCGTTCCGGCCATTATATCGGTACCCTCGATAAAACCGTGAAAATGGCCCGGAATCTGCCGCTCGCGTAAAATCGCGGCGGCAGTGCGAATCTCGTCGTGTCCCTTCATTTCTTCGATGCCGATGTTAAGCAGGCCGATGGATGGATCGCTTATTCCCAAAACCGCCGAACAGAAAATTGAGCCCATAAGGGCGAATTGGACGAGATTCTCGGCGTCGCATTCCAGATTGGCGCCCAGATCGAGCACAACGCTCTCTCCCCTTCTGGTCGGGATCAGGGTGGCTATGGCGGGCCTGTCTATGCCCGGCATGGTTTTCAGGACGAATTTGGCTATGGCCATCAATGCGCCGGTGTTGCCGGCGGAAACCACGCTGGCGGCCTCACCCGCACATACCGCGTTAACGGCGAGACGCATGCTTGAATTCCTTCCTTGCCGCAAGGCCACCGAAGGCTTCATGTCATCGGGTATGACACCGGTGGTATGGCGGATTTCGCTCGCTTCGCACAGGAGGGGGTGCCGATCGATAAGCGGTTTTATCCTCTTTTCGTCACCGAAAAACAGGAACATGGCGTCAGGATAACGTTCACGCGCCAAAGCCGCGCCCATAACCACCGCTTGGGGCGCGTTATCGCCGCCCATCGCATCCAGCGCGATTACGGTCCGGTTGGCCATGTTTGAACAGCCTTTCGGCTTGTGGTTTTACTTCTTTTTCTTGCTTTTAACGACCGCACGGCCGCCATAGTGGCCGCACGCGCCGCAAACATGATGCGGGCGCTTGGATTCACCGCAGTTTTTGCACTCGGCCAGATTGACCGGATTCAGCGCATGATGCGAACGGCGCATGTTGCGTTTGGACTTGGATGTTTTTCTTTTAGGTACGGCCATAGCAAACTCTCTGAAAAAACAATGCGCGCCCCAAGTTTCAAAGACCGCGCGACGGCTCATTCTTTAAGGAATGTTCCCAAAAAGGCAAGCAAAAAGAAAAAGTTGGCTGCTCCCTGTAAAAAACAACAGTGTAAGGCGCTTTTATCTGTCTTTCTCCGGAGTTTTTTCTTTCATTTCCGCCAGCTTAACGAACGGATTGTCCGCGCCAGGGTTGGAAGTCATAGCTTGTGAAGCGAAAACCGGCATTTCAGCCCCGGGTTTGCGCGGATATGGGTTGATCGCAACAGCCAAATGTTGGGCTACCAGTTCGCCAAGATCGATTATGCCGTTTATTATAGGTTCCGGTATTTCGTCCTCGAAGACATCGCCGTGCGGCGGATTCGCTCCAACGTCCAAAACGGCTTCAGGAGCGTAGATGACATCGATGGTTTCCTCTATGCTGGCAGCGACCGGCTCCAGGGTCACAACGCACTGCTGCACCACCTCCGCCCTGAACGAGCCAGTGACCTTTATCATGCGCCCCTCCGTATGGTCTATGTCGAGGTGTGCTTCAAGCACGGGAAGATCGAGCAATCCGAACCGCGCCGCCAGGGCGGCTCTTTCGGTTTTGTTCGCTATAATATCTTCCTCGACGCCTCCGGCCGGTATCTTGTCTACAGCCAAAGGACGGAAAAGCTCTGTTTCCTGTGTAGTGTTTTTTTTCATCCTTCTTCCCCGCCACGTTTTTTCGAGTTAGCAAATTCGGCCCTGTCAAACAATGTATTTTGCAGGAAAAAGCTGTTTCATCCAGCTGATTATTGACACAGGCCCGTAAGCATGGAATGCAGGTGCCGGAAAACATGAAGCAAAAAAGGGATATGCCCACACTTTTTCGTTTAGCTTCGGCTTTGGCTGTTATCGCCGCGCTGACTGCTTGCGCGCCGAAGATCTCCTATCGCGGCAATATGGTGGATTCCGGGAAACTGGCGGAGATAAGGCCCGGCGAAAGCACGCGCGAGGATTGCATAAACAAGCTCGGTTCTCCTACCCAGGTAGGCACGTTCGACGAGAATGTATGGTATTACTTCGGACGCACCACCAAACAATATTCTTTCCTCGATCCGGAAGTGATTGAACATAAAGCTGTTGAAATACGCTTCAATGATGAAGGCGTGGTTACAGCGGTCAATGTGCTGGACCCTTCACAGTGCCGTGAGATAGAGCCGGTTTCGCGCAGCACCCCCACCTATGGCCATGAAATGACTTTTATCGAACAGCTGGTGGGCAACCTCGGCCAGAGGGCGAAAAGCGCGAAAGAAACGAAGAAGAAGTAGGCCGCATGGCACACTCGGCGTTTCTCCGCAGAAAGCCGGAAAATTTGAAATAATCACGCAACGTTTTCATGGCGGCATCCACATAAGACCTTTCCGCCGAATCGAAAGGCTTTCCATGATGGATATATACCGTTTTGGGAGAACCACGGTTGCTGTTTTGTGCGTTTTTCGCGGCTTTCAGATTAACGGGCGAATCTTCTATCACCGCCGTTTCCGCCGCGTTCCATCCCAGCTTTTCGAAAACGGCGCGGAAGGCTTCCGGTTGCGTTTTCAGAAGATTTCCCACATCTTTTCTTGAAATCACTGGAATTCCAAGTCTAAGCACTTCCTCGCGCAGACAGAATGTTTCCAGCATATGCCATATCCAATGCGGCCTGCTGTGTGAAAAGATAGCCACGCCCTCCGCCATCTCGCTGAAATCGCGCAATTGACGTGGGGTGATATGGCACGGACCGGCAAGTTCGTAATCTATACGCGGGGGATAAATTTCGTTGAACGTCTCGCTGCAAATGCCGTAATCGATCTGAAAGGCCGTAAAGCAGGATCCATATTCTGCGTGCGACCGTTTCGCTGTTACCATAGCTTCCTCGAAGCTCAATGTTTTTCCGTTCTTTTTTGGTGGGCCTATCTCCATCACTGTTTCGACAAGGACGCGGAAGCAATGCTCCTTGAACTCATTCGTCAAAAAAGAAAAAACCCCGTCGAGATCAAGCAGGTGGTTTTTTATCTCGTTCCATCCCGAAATGTCTTTGAGATAAAACGTCATAAATGACCCTCGTCTTTCATTCCGCTGCGGCTGCATGTTCCAAATTTTCCGCCAGCCGTTCATTCAACCTTTGGAACAGATTTTTCAACTCGCCGCGAAGTGTTTCGAACCCGTGATTTCTTTCAAGGGTTTCTTCGTTCATATATAAACCGCGGTCTATCTCAAGCTGCACGGCGTGTATTCCTCTGTAAGGTTTGCCGTGAAGCCGTAAAATTTCAACGCCCTTGTAGGGATGGTTCACAGCCACCCTGTAGCCCCGCTCCCGTAGCAGCCGAGCCACAAGGCAGGTAAAGGACGGATCACTACTCATCCCGTCGCGATCTCCGAGCACAAAATCGGGCTGACAGCCCGCACCGCCGGGAAGCGGCGCGCCGGGCATGGAATGGCAATCTATCATATACGCTTCACCGAAAGCGTTCCGCCGCTCGGTAAGCAATTTTTCGATGGCGTTGTGATACGGCCTGTAACAGGTTTCGATGCGTTTTTGCACCGCTGCGACGGACAAGGGCGAGGCATAAACCGGCACCCCGTTGCGGCACAGCCTGCGCACAAGACCGAGGCCCTGCAACGTTCGCGGCGACGGATTGAGCGGATGAGGCCATTCCTCCGCCAGAACAGCGGGGTCAAGATCGTCCTCGGCGCGGTTGAGGTCGATATAACTGCGCGGAAATTCGGCGCATATAACCGTTGTGCCCGCATCCGCCGCGTCAATTATCAGTTCATCGACATAGGCATCTTCCGCGCGGCGCAAATCCGGCAAAGAACAAGAAAAACCGAAATCCTCCGGATACTCCCGCCCGCTGTGGGGAGAGGAAATGATGAGAGGGGATGACGCATCGCTTGAAACAATGGAAAAAGGTCGCAATTTCATGAGGGGACATTAGCAGAAAAAATCATCCCGCAATAGCGCCGGTTTTCATCCATGCGTCTTTATCTTTTTCGATGAGCGCGGGGATGGAAGCCAGAGCCGCCAACACCGCCCCCTATCTCCAGTTCCGTCGCTTCCAGTCGGCGAATTTCGTCGCGCAACCGCGCGGCTTCCTCGAACTCTAAATTTTCCGCCGCCTTGCGCATGCGTTTGTCGAGATCGCGGATACGGGCGCGCAAGTCCTTGCCGTTCAGGCCCGGTTCTTCAGCAAAACCGGGTATCACCGTCAGATGATCGCGCTCATAAACCGAGCTCAGGATATCGCCGATGTTTTTCCTGATGCTTTCGGGCGTAATGCCATGCTTGGCGTTGTAAATCTGCTGTTTCTCGCGGCGGCGGGCCGTTTCGTCCATTGCCGCTTTCATGCTCCCGGTAATACGATCGGCATACAAGATCGCCCGCGCGTCCACATTGCGGGCGGCGCGTCCTATTGTTTGGATCAGGGAAGTGCGCGAGCGCAAATAGCCCTCCTTGTCGGCATCGAGTATAGCAATCAGGGCGCATTCGGGAATGTCCAGTCCCTCGCGCAAAAGATTGATGCCGATTAAAACGTCATAAATCCCGAGGCGCAAATCGCGTATAATCTCGATACGCTCCAGCGTCTCAACGTCGGAATGGATATAGCGAGCCTTGATTCCGGTTTCAGCCATATAATCAGCTAGTGCTTCGGCCATTTTCTTGGTCAGCGTGGTGACAAGCACGCGTTGGCCGCGTTTTGTGACCTCGCGCACTTCGTACAGCAAATCGTCAACCTGTTTTTCTGTCGGGCGGACAATAACCGGCGGGTCGATAAGGCCGGTCGGCCGCACCACCTGTTCTATGAACGCCCCTTCTGTGCGCTCCAGCTCCCATGGTCCCGGCGTGGCGGAGACGAACACGGTCTGCGGCCGCATAGCGTCCCATTCCTCGAATTTCAGCGGGCGATTGTCCATGCACGAAGGCAGCCGAAAGCCGTATTGAGCCAGCGTCGTTTTACGCTTGAAGTCGCCGCGGTACATGGCGTTGAGCTGCGGGATCATGACGTGGCTTTCGTCAACAAACAGCATCGTATTTGCCGGCAGATATTCGAACAGAGTGGGAGGCGGCTCGCCCGGCTTGCGGCCAGTCAAAAAGCGGGAATAATTTTCGATGCCGGCGCAACTGCTTGTCGCCAGCATCATTTCAATGTCGAACTGCGTGCGCTCGCGCAAGCGCTGCTCTTCCAGCAATTTGCCCTGCGCGATAAATTCCTTCAGCCTTTGCCCAAGCTCGGCCTTTATGTTCTCCACGGCCTGTTCCAGCGTGGGCTTGGGCGTTACGTAATGGCTGTTGGCATATATTTTGACGGCCTCCGGCGTCGCGTGTTTCTCGCCCGTCAGCGGATCGAATTCGGTTATTTTCTCTATCTCGTCGTCGAACATGCTGAAACGCCACGCGCGGTCTTCCAGATGCGCCGGGAACAATTCGACCGTGTCGCCGCGCACACGGAAATCGCCGCGGCCAAAGCCCATATCGTTGCGGCGGTACTGCAATTCCACCAGAGCCGCGAGTAGCTTTTGCCGCGGAATCGTCTGTCCCTTTACAAGAGCCAGCACCATGTCCTGATATGTCTCGACCGAGCCGATGCCGTAAATACACGACACCGAGGCGACGATTATCACATCGTCGCGCTCCAGCAACGCGCGCGTCGCCGCATGGCGCATGCGGTCGATCTGTTCGTTTATCATCGCCTCTTTTTCGATATAGGTGTCCGTGCGCGGCACATAGGCTTCGGGCTGATAGTAATCGTAATAGCTCACGAAATATTCGACGGCATTGTCCGGAAAGAAGCTTTTCATCTCGCCGTAAAGCTGCGCGGCGAGCGTTTTGTTGGGAGCGAGCACAAGCGCCGGCCGCTGTAGTTCTTCTATCACCTTGGCCATGGTAAAAGTCTTACCGGAACCCGTGACTCCGAGCAGAACCTGATCCCGTTCGCCGTTTCTGAGGCCTTCGCACAGCGCAGCGATTGCTTGCGGTTGATCGCCCGCCGGTTTGTAATCTGACCTCAGGACGAATTTCCTCCCCGCTTCGGGCCTGAAATCCGGCTTCTTCACATCGGCGAAGACAGGAAAGGTCATAACGGAAAACCCCGTAATTGCACGGGGGTTGAATAACCCATGAACGAGCCGATCACAACAGACCGGACGCGGCAAACACGGAAAAGCTCTTACAGGGCAAGTTTTCCGTCAACGCCATGCATTGCCGCCCAACCGCAGGACCGATATGTGGTTTCCGGCTTGTCGGGAACAGGCCGGTTTTCTTTGCCTTTGATGTGCCGTTCTATTCTTGAAACAATTTCAGGCAGTCTGAGTCCCTTGGTTAGAACAAGAACGCTGTCGGGCAACCCGTGTTTTTCTCTTATCTTTTGTATATCGGTGACTCCGGTCAGCATAACCACGGGGACTTCGGGGCTTTTCCCGGCAAGAAGGTGAACAAGTTTTGCCCCTCCTTCATTTCCTCCCGTTCCGTCAGGGTAATTGAAATCGGTTAAAACCAGATCGAATTTTTTTTCTCCCGATAATTTTTCTTCCGCTTCGGCAAGGTCTTTGCAAGCTGTAACTGAATTATTGCCGATTTTTTCCAGATATTTGGTTAATACCTCTCTCAGCAATTTTTCGTCCTCGACATATAAAATTTCCAGATTCTTCATAATAATCCTCCGCCTTGTCGATAAAATATGGCTTTAAATATAACACTTAACCTCATGAAACTAAATCCATTTCCAAACAAGATTTTCCCTGCTAAAACAATCCCATGACGGTTTCGGTACGTTTTGCGCCCTCGCCTTCCGGGCTATTGCATATAGGCAATATCCGCGCGGCCCTGTTTAACTATTTATTCGCCCGCAAAAGCGGAGGCAGCTTCATGCTGCGCATGGACGACACGGACCGCGAGAGGTCCACGCCCGAATTCGCGGCGGCGATTGAGCGCGATTTAAAATGGCTCGGCCTTGCGTGGGACCGCTTCGCGCGCCAATCGGAACGAATGGATCGCTATGCCGGGGCCCTGGAACGGCTCAAGGCCGAAGGCCGCGTATATCCGTGTTTTGAAACCCAGGCCGAGTTGGACCTGAAACGAAAATCGCAGCTCGGGCGTGGACTGCCCCCGGTTTACGACCGCGCCGCTCTGAAACTCACGGATGCCGAGCGCGAACGCCTGACAGCCGAAGGACGCAAGCCACATTGGCGCCTGCTGCTCAAATCCGGCGACATAGTTTGGGACGACCTTATCCAGAAACGCAAGTCTTTCCCGGCCACCGCCTTGTCCGATCCGGTGCTGGTGCGCGCCGACGGCATGCCGCTTTATACCTTTTCCTCCATCATAGACGACATAGATTTCGGCATAACCCATATAATCCGCGGCGAGGATCACGTAACCAACACCGCCGTTCAGATTCAGCTTTGGCAGGCCCTTACGGACAAACCGGCTCCAGGCTTCGCCCACTTTCCCCTTTTGGTAAGTGCGACTGGAGCGGAAATGAGCAAGCGGCTCGGCGCCTTGAGCGTCCAAACGCTGCGCGACGAGCTTCAAATCGAACCCATGGCAATAAATTCGCTTTTGGCAAGACTCGGCACTTCCGACCCCGTGACGCCCTGTCTTTCCCTGGACGAACTCGCCGCCGATTTCGATTTCGCCAAAATTTCGCGTTCGGCTCCCAAATTCGACCTCGAAGAACTGAAAGCGCTCAGCGCCAGAATCATGCACATGACCCCTTTTGAGTCGGCGGCTCCCCGCCTTAGCGCCATGGATCTGGGCACCGCCAGCGCCGAATTCTGGAACGCGGTCCGCGCCAACCTGGCAAAAATCGGCGATGCCCGCGAGTGGTGGAAAGTTGTCAACGGTCCTGTAACGCCAATCATCATAGACAAAGATTTTGTCAAAACCGCTGCCGAATCCCTGCCGCCCGCGCCATGGAACGAAAACACCTGGGACGCATGGGCTAATGTCCTGAAGGAAAAAACCGGCCGCAAGGGCAAGGAGCTTTTCCAGCCGCTCCGCCTCGCCATAACCGGGGTCGACCATGGGCCGGAAATGAAAGCGCTGTTGCCCTTGATAGGATATGATAAAACGAAAGCGCGTTTATCGGGAGAGAGCGCATGACCATTTATCTTCACAACACGATGTCGCGGCGCAAAGAGGTTTTCGAGCCGATTGATCCGGCGCATGTGAAAATGTACGTATGCGGCCCGACGGTGTACGACTTCGCGCATATCGGCAACGCGCGGCCCATGGTGGTTTTCGATGTGCTTTACCGCCTGCTCAAACGCCATTATCCGAAGGTCACCTATTGCCGCAATATTACCGATATAGACGACAAGATAATCGCCAAATCGCAAGAGTCCGGCGAGTCGATAAACGTTATCACGGAAAAAACGACGCGCGGCTTCCATGAGGATTTGGCCCATCTCGGCACTCTTCAACCGGATTTCGAACCGCGCTGCACCGAAACCGTGCCGCAGATGATAGAGCTTGTGCAAAAGCTCATAGAAAAAGGCCATGCTTATGAGAAAGACGGGCATGTGCTTTTTCACGTCCCCTCCATGCCCGATTACGGCAAGCTCTCACGGCTTTCCCGCGACGAACTTATAGCGGGCGCGCGCGTGGAGGTGGCTCCTTACAAGAAAGACCCGGCGGATTTCGTCCTTTGGAAGCCCAGCACGCCGAAACAGCCGGGATGGGAAAGCCCGTGGGGGCGCGGACGCCCCGGCTGGCATCTTGAGTGTTCGGCGATGTCCAGGGAAAACCTCGGCGTCACTTTCGATATACACGGCGGCGGGATAGACCTAATTTTTCCTCATCACGAAAACGAGATAGCGCAAAGCGTCTGTGCTCATGACGGCGCTCCGCTCGCGAAATACTGGGTGCATAACGGCTTTCTCATAGTGAACGGCGAGAAGATGTCAAAATCGCTCGGCAACTTCTTCACCATCCGTGATCTGTTGGCAGAAGCGCCCGGCGAAGCGTTGCGTCTTGCCCTGCTCTCGGCGCATTACCGCCAGCCGCTCGACTTCACCAAAGAACTTCTCAAAAACTGCAAGGCGACGCTTGACCGCTGGTATGGCGCGTTGCGTTCCGTGAAAGAAACAAGCGCCGCGCCTTCCGATTTGCCCACAGCATTCGAAGCCGCGCTTTGTGACGACATGAACACGCCCCTTGCCATCTCGGTCGTGCATGAACTGGTGAGCGAACTTAACAAGGCGGAAAAGCCGGATGAAAAAACCGCGCTGAAATCGAAAATACTGGCCTGCGGCGAGGCCCTCGGCCTGCTGCAAAAGGACGCTGAAGCCTGGTTCAAAGGCCATACGGACGGCGGCCCGCAGGACTCGGAAATCGAAGCCCAAATCGCCGCCCGCGAGGCCGCCCGCAAGGCGAGGAATTTCGCCGAAGCCGACAGAATAAGGGACGAACTGGCCGCCAGGGGGATCATCCTTGAAGACGGCCCCGGCGGCACGACATGGCGAAGAGATTGATATGATTAACGGAGCGGTAGAAGGCATGAAAGCATTTCTGTTGTTTACTTCGCCCTCACACGTGTTATAGTCACTTCATGCGCAAAGCTTACGCCATTGCTTATTGCGAAACAGACGGTGCCATGAAGGCGAGCCGGCTCTTTGCGCTTATCGCGATCATCATTTCCCTGATTATTCCTGCCTAAGGCAGGAAAACACGCGGCTTTACCCCCACATTTGGTTTTTCCCGGTTTTCAATATGCCACAGGAGCGCGCGCCGCGCCGTGGCAGAAAGAGCAGTTCGAGGTATTCATGCAGAACAAATCCAAAACAGTGGTTCTTTTCGACACCACATGCCGCGACGGCAATCAGGATCCCACGGTGCACCTTTCCGCCGAGGAGAAGCGGCTTGTCGCAAGCTGGCTCGATTATATGGGGGTGGGTTATATAGAGCTCGGCTGGCCCGGCGCCAACCCGACCGACGACGAGCTTTTCGAAAACCTCCCCATACTGCAACAGGCGAAAATGGCCGCTTTCGGAATGACCCACAAAAAAGGGCTGTCTCCGGAGACGGATAACGGTTTCCGCCGCGTGGCTGAAAGTCCGGCTGCGGTCATATGCCTGTTCGGGAAAACATGGGACAAGCACGTTCTCACCGCCTTGCATGCGACGCCTGAGGAAAACCTGGACATGATCAGGAACAGCGTGTCCTGGGTAAAAAAACAGGGAAAGGAAATGGTTTTCGACGCCGAACATTTCTTCGACGGATTCAAAAACAACAAGGCCTATGCGCTGGAATGCCTGCGCAGCGCGCTTGAAGGCGGCGCCGACTGGCTTGTGCTGTGCGACACCAACGGCGGCTCGACGCCGGACGAGATAAGCGAAATCGTGCGCGAGACGGTCCGCGAATTTCCCAACGCCCGTTTCGGTATCCATTGCCACAACGATTGCGAAATGGCGGTGGCCAACTCTTTCGCCGCGGTGAAGGCCGGATGCTCCATGGTGCAGGGAACGATAAACGGCATCGGCGAACGTTGCGGCAACGCCAATCTCACGACGCTTATGGGGCTTCTCGGCAAACTGGGCTATGACACGGGCATTTCGCCGGAGCGCCTTAAAGAGCTCAGAGACCTGAGCCGCGAAATGGACGCGCTTCTCGGCCGGAAACCGAACAAAAGCTCGGCCTTCGTCGGAGACAGCGCCTTCGCCCACAAGGGCGGCGTTCACGCGTCGGCAGTGAAGAAAGACCCGGCGCTTTACGAACATACAAACCCGGAATTCACCGGCAACCGGCGTTCTTTCCCCGTTTCGGACCAGTCCGGCGCATCAAACATACTCATGCTGCTGAAAAGCATGGGCATCGAAGCGGACGGCAAAAACCCGCAGGTGAAAGCGCTTGTGGATTCCGTCAAGCGCCGCAAACAGAGGGGCTACACATACCGCGAAGCGGAGGCGAGTCTTTGCGTTCTTGCCCTGAAGAAAACGGGAATGATGCGCGACTTCTTCAAGGTGGCCGATTTCAGAATAACAGACGAGGGAAAAATAAACGGGCACGAATTCGTGGAGACATCTCCCTCGGCGACCGTGACCATCCAGTTCGACGGCGAGACGGTCACCAAAACGGCGAGCGGGCAAGGTCCCGTCCACGCCTTCGACAAAGCGTTGCGCAAGGCGTTGAGACATCGCTTTCCGGTGATGAACGACGTGGAGCTTGACGACTTCAAGGTTAAGATACTGAATCCGGACAAGGCCACGGGCGCGACTACCCATGTGCTTGTGAGCATGAAGAATGGAAAGACCGGCGATCGCTGGACTACGGTCGGCGTCTCACAAGACATAATCGTAGCGTCCCTGGAGGCCCTGATCGACGGATACAATTACGTTCTGAACATCGACAGGGCGCCGGAGCCGGAAACGACCGGCTTCTTCCGCAAAACCCGCCTGGAGATGAAGGCAAGGCTCGCCGGCAGGCACCACTATCGGGACCCCGCCTGAATTGCCTCGCCGCCGCCGGTTTTACGCGGCCGCGAAGGCCGCGGAAATGATACCTCGGAGAGCAAGCACAAAATCCTGTGATTTTGCGGCGCCAAAGACTATAAAGCGCCGTGCCCTGAACCCCGCGAAACACTGATGACGGACGGCCCGGTCATAATCCTCGTTCACCCACAGCTTGTCGAGAACATCGGCATGGCGGCGCGCGCCATGGCTAACTGCGCGCTGGCGGAATTGCGCATAGTCAAGCCACGCGACCCGTGGCCGCTCGGCGAGGCGCATCAGCGGCGCATCAGCGGCGCGGCTTCCGGCGCGGATTACATTCTTGACGGAGCCCGGCTTTATGAAAAAGTCGAAGAAGCCATCGCGGACCTGAATTATGTCTACGCCACGGCGGCGCGGACTCATGACATGGTAAACAAAATATTCACTCCGCGCGCCGCCGCGCTCGATATGAAGGCGCGCGCCCTGGCGGGACAAAAAACCGGCGTCATGTTCGGGCCGGAGCGTACGGGCCTCGTCAACGATCATATCGTTCTGGCCAATGCAAAAATCACGGTGCCGCTGAATCCGGCCTTCACGTCCCTCAATCTGGCGCAGACCGTTTTGCTGGTAGGATATGAATGGTATCAGGCACAAAATGAAACGCCCCCTCTGCAAACGCACTACGGCGACAGCAGGCCTGCCACGTGCGAGGAATACCTGAATTTCTACCGGCGCCTTGAAGAAGAGCTCGAAGCCGCAGGCTTTTTCGTCGCCGACCATATGCGCCCGGCCATGACGCGCAGCCTGCAAAGCATGCTTCAGCGCGCGGAAATGACCGAACAGGAAATCCGCACATGGCATGGCGTAATTTCCGCTCTAGTCAACGGTCCGAAGCGAAGCGACAAAAGCAAAGCATGAAAGAGAAAGGCAAAGGGTATGCGTTGGTCACCGGGGCAGCCAAACGAATTGGCCGCTCTATAGCCCTTTGCCTGGCCGGGGCCGGATGGGACATAGCGGTGCATTACAACCTGTCGAAAAACGAGGCCGAAGCAACGGCGCGGGAAATCCGCGCAATCGGCCGAGACGCGTTGCCGGTGCAAGCCGATCTTGCCGATCTTGAAGCCGTTGAAACGCTTTTTGCCCGTCTGGCGGCCCAAACAGGAGATGTAACGGCGTTGGTAAACAACGCCGCCATGTTCGAGCGTGATGAAAAAGATCCAGCGAGAGAAAAACACAACAGGGTAAATTTCGAGTCTCCCCGCATTCTGACGGAGCGTCTTTTTTCTTTTCTGCCACCCGGCATAACCGGTTCTGTGGTCAACCTGCTCGACGCCGGACCAGTGCCGGAGGATGTTTTCAGTGCCTATCTGAACAGCAAGAAAAAATTGCGAGCGGCTACGATCGAGATGGCTAAAAGAATGGCTCCTCACGTAAGGATCAACGCTGTGGCCCCAGGGCCCTCGCTAATCAATCCGCGCGAAAGTAAGGCGCACTTTGAAAAGCTCGTGGCTTCTACCCCTCTGGGAGTTGAAATATCGCCTGAAACAATTGCGGCAAGTGTTTTGTTTTTAATCGAAAACAGCGCCATCACCGGAGAGATATTACATGTCGATTCCGGCGCTCATCTTCTCGAAGAGATCCGCAACTAGATGAATTTTATCCAGAGAATTTTTCTTGCTGCCGCAAATTTTTTCTTGACTCCTGCTTTTCGCCGATGAAGCGCGGTGGCTAATTGTGCACACCTGGCCGAAAAAGCGGCGGAGTCTGTTTTTTTTTACATCGTGTCCGCTGATGTCTTTCTTACTCCAAAATATTTATATATAAAATTCAACATCTTATACGAAAACGCCTATTTTTTAGGCAATTCATCGGAAGCCCCGTCTTCCGGAGCTTTCCCGCATTGCGTTCATTGCGTTTTCAACATACTTGTCCACAAATTCGGGGATAATCGTTAATCATGACCAGCTTCCTAAATTAGGCAGCAAAAGCACGGCAAAGACAAATCGAGCTTAAAGGTCTTGCAATTATATCGCGTCAGTTCCGCAGGAACGGACTCCCTCACGCCCATCCGGTCTGCATCATCGTGGCCTGCATGGTGTTCTGCAGCAGGCACGCGATGGTCATCGGGCCAACACCGCCAGGCACCGGAGAAATAGCTCCGGCGCGCTTCACGGCCTCCTTGAACTCGACATCCCCGATAAGACGCGGCCCGCCGGTGTCGGGAATGCCCCGATTTATGCCTACGTCTATGACAACAGCGCCGGGTTTTATCCACTCGCCGCGTATAATTTCAGGCCGGCCGACGGCGGCCACAAGGATGTCGGCGGAAAGACATTCTTCGGCAAGGTTATGGGTCCTGGAATGAGCGATGGTGACGGTGCAATCGGCCTGCAACAGCATGATGGCCATCGGTTTGCCGACTATGTTCGAACGTCCGACAACCACCGCCTTCTTGCCGCGCAGATCGGGAGTTACTTCGCGTATCATCATCATGCACCCCTGCGGCGTGCACGGCTGCAGGCACATCATTCCCGCCATCAGGCGTCCCGCGTTCACGGGATGGAATCCGTCAACGTCCTTGATCGGATCGATGGCGTTTATTATGGCGTTGGTGTTTATTTGTGGAGGCAGGGGAAGCTGAACCAAAATGCCGTTCACCTGCGGGTTGCCGTTAAGTTCGTTGATAAGTTCTATAAGCTCTTCCTGTGTTGTGTTTTCAGGCAGGGTTTGAACATACGATCTGAAACCAACGTCTTCGCAGGCGCGCGCCTTGTTACGTACATATACCTGGCTGGCCGGATTGTCGCCGACCAACACGACGGCCAGTCCCGGTTCTATATTCCACCATTTCTTCATATCGGCTGCGTGGGACTTGAGGCCTTCACGCACCAGAGCCGCCATGGTGCGGCCGTCTATAATGCGCGCAGTCATGATCCGCTTACCAAATGCCGCAGAAACGATTGCAAAAACAGGATGATGAAAATCAGTATCAGCGGCGAAACATCAACGCCGCCCAAGAGCGGCACCATGCGCCGCAATGGCCGCAATGCCGGTTCGGTTATGCGATAGATAAAATCGCCGGCGAGCTGCACGAACCGGTTGCGCGTGTTGATTACATCGAAAGCCACCAGCCAGCTCAAAACCGCCCCGACTATAAGCAGCCAGACATAAAGCCCCAGCGCGATGTCCACGACCTCGACCGTGGCCAGCAAAAAAGACTTTAAAATCGCCATGTTTCCCTTCCCTCGTCGATCGTTCCCCCAACCTAAAGCGCAGCGGCGCATAAGGCAAGCTCCCAGCCTCGCATCGTCCGGACGTTGATAGAAGCCGGGTGTTGACAGAAGCACGGCGCGTTGCCCATATTGGGGACCGCTTTGGATGCAAGCGTTTGGGCCTGTAGCTCAGCTGGGAGAGCGCCTCGTTCGCAATGAGGAGGTCGTCGGTTCGATCCCGATCAGGTCCACCATAGCGGTTCCCTGCTTCCCGCCCAGAAGCAGAGCCGGGTATGGAAATAGAATAGCAGCCACTTTCAGGCAGAGCTGCTTATTTTCAATATCTTAATTACGCCCCTTTGCTTGCCGGTTCCGTTTTAACCAGTGCCGGCTTTCATAACGCTGTTGCCTGTGCGATCGTGTTGTGGCGATCTTTACGCACAGGCAGCAACTACCCGCAGGTGATTCCCGTGTCCCATGAGGTTTTCGTCATAGACGACCGGCATCCTGAAGACATCGCCATGCTTCAGGCCCTGTATTCGCGCAGTCCGGCCAGCGTCATAGTCCATTTGGACAAACTGCGGCAGACCGGAAGCGGCAAGTTCATGGACCAGTTCTATGTCGGCTACGGCCATGCGTCGATAGGCGATTGCGGCGTAACAACATGCTTCATAGAACAGGTTTCCATGCTCGCCGCCAAGGCGATTCAGGAGAATCCGCTTTACAACGGCCAGGAAGCTTCGACGCGCTACCTCGATTTTTCTAAACAGGCTATGGTCGATCCCTACGACCATCCCGCCAGCGCCGCGGTACAGAAACGCTGGATGGAGCTTTACAATTCAACTGTGCCGAAAATCGCCAAAAGCCTTGAGGAAAGACGCCCCTTCGATCCCACCGTGTACAAGAATGAAAAAACATGGCGCAACGCGCTGATGGCGCGCACATTTGATTCATGCCGCGGTCTTCTGCCCATAGGGACCACCACTCTTCTGAGCTGGAGCACCACGTTGCGGCAGGCGCGCGATAATCTGCGCCGGCTTAAACACCATCCGTTGCCGGAAGTGCGCGAGGTAGCACAAACCATCTTCGCCCGTATGCTCGAACGCTATCCGCACAGTTTCAAGGGCGACGAGATGGACATGAACGCCGGCTCGCCGCGCGACGCCTACAGCAAGGAATTTTCCGAGCGCAACCATTTTCTGCGGGCCGAAGAGGTTCTGAGCCGTTTCGGCGTATCCGAAGCCGAACTGCTGAAGATGAAAAACGGCGAACTTGCCGTCAGGCGCGACGCTCTGGACCTGCAGGGCCTGAAAAAATTTGAAAGCGGCACGCTCTCCAAACGGCCGGAGAACGTTCCGTTGCCGTGGCGGCTGGAAGCTTACGGTCGCTATAATTTTCTGTTCATTCTGGATTTCGGCTCGTTCCGGGACATACAGCGCCATCGCAACGGAGTGTGTCAGATTCCCCTGGTTGACGGGCGTTTTGGCATGCACCCCTGGTACATGACTCAATTCGAAGAGTTGCTGGCGGCGGAAGATTTCTTGGCCCTGTCGCGCGATATAGACCGGCAACTCGAAGCCATCCGCCGGCTGGACAGGCAAGGTGTTCCCGCGAATTCTTTGTTCAGCCAGTATCTATTCCCAATGGGAACGGCTTGCCTTTGCCACGTCAGCTATTCCGTGCCGGAGGCCGTTTATGTAGGCGAACTGCGCTCGGGCAAGACCGTGCATCCGTCGCTGCGGCCGGTGGCGCAAAAAATTCTGCATGCGCTGTCGGAAGACCTGCCAGGCATCGCGCTTTACGGCGACATGGACGAAGACGGCTGGAGCGCCAAGCGGGGAGAACAAACAATCTCGGCCAGGAATTGAGCCAGGATGCAAGGCAGCGCAAGTCTTCGCGCGATCACCCGAACGCCGACAATGCCGTGTTGAACATCCCAAGCACCGAGACGCCCAGGAAAGACAGGGTCATCACTATGGCCAGAACCACGAAGGCCGCGATGACGCCATATTCCACGGCAGTGGCTCCTCTTTCACCTCGGATAAAAAGCGCAACGCAAACGGCCATTTCTCTTTCTCCTCTCAGCATTATGCACACGCAGGGGTGAAAGAGCAACAAAGCTCCGCATGGAAACTCGGCTTTACCAAAAACCCAGCCGGAGAAAAGGCCAGGGAAAAGTCTTTATTCAACACCGCCGAGTCCGCAGCCGCAGTTTTTGCCATGATCGCGGGATAAGCAAACGGGCCGCTTGGCTTCATGTCTGCGTAAAAACGAATGGTCAAGAGCCGGTATTGATAAATATTTTCCTTCCTTGGGCGAAAACATATATATCTCATTCCCGGGATTGGCTAAAACGACAACGACCGAGCCAATAATTCCCAGTTTGTTCTTTATCAACGCATCATTGTCATATTGCTTTTTGACAGCCTCGAGAGCCAACCGGTTGAATTCGGTTTGCTCAATAGACATAGCAAGAGTGAATTTGTAGTTGTCCCGTACGAAATTTTCCGGGTCGTTCCCAAGATTGAACCCAAGATCGCGATAGTGGCGAAGACCTTCCACATTTAGTCTCTGGTTCACAATGTCTACCAAATAAAAATGCCGCTCTGCTTTTTGAACGAACGCGGGACCAAATTTATCCCATATTTCTTGTTTCCCCCCTGATCTCATATGATACGTGAAAAACACGGCGTTCGCACCACATCCGTCGTGACCGGATTGAATTACATCGTTACCGTAGTGAGCGGCAAGCTCCACCGTTTCGAGAGCATCTTCTTTCAAGACAGGTAATCGCGAAGCATTGATATCGACCGGTTCCGTCAATATTGCTCCTACGCATCTGTATTCCAACACCTGGGCTGTTTCGCCTTTTCTTCCGACTATCCACTTTCCCATTCTAGAATCAGAACAGCCCATCAAGGCGGGCCCCATTGGTCTCTGTCCTTCTGACATTGGCACGAAAAGATTCTCGTTATGCTCGTCACGGAAACGAAGATAAGAAGTGTGCCCTGTAGCTACTTGAACAAGAATGTTATGCATTTCTTTTGGATATAGGGGAAAAATATCCTTAAGTTTTTGTTCGGGCATTCAGCTCTCCCTAGCAGAACAAAGTTATAAAAACGAATTTACCGGCGCCGGCGTACGGAAAAATAATAAATCGGCGTAGTAAAAAGCATCTGCTGTAAATACTTTCGCCCGTTGGCACCTGTATAATAACCCGCTATTTTCTGTTCCACCCTTCTACCCAAAACCACAAGAAATTCAAGACGTAGAATGAACTCAAGCGGGGCTAAGTCGAATTCTGGCATTTCTGTTTCTTCCCCAAAATTTCAAGACAGGGCGTTTACCTGAAGTATAATTGCCTCCAAATCAACACGAACAGCAACAACAGCCCAGCCCGGTTTCTTTTTCTTCCTTAGATACAGCAGCCTTTCCTTCGGGCATGGCCGAAGAGTGATGGTGCGCGATCACCCAGCCACGCGGGGTTTCTATATATGTGAAGGTGAACCGCGCCGGCACGTTGCTGCGCGAGCCATCGGCTCCTTGAAGCGAAAACGTGTAGTGACCCATGTAGTTCACAACTCGCGCGCCCGGAGTCGGACTCAACAGATGAACGCGCTCTTCGTCGATCGTACCTAGCGGCTTTTTCGCGAGAAAATGCTCGAAATATTGGCGGCGCAGATCTCTTGTGTCGCAAACCGTCCCCTGCACCGTCGGCAATAAAACGCAGTCCACGCCATCCTTCGCCTTTTCGGCGTAGCAATCAAGAACGGCATCCACCGATATCTGCAAAGCTTTCAACCACTGTTGGTTCGCGGCATGAATTTCGGCGGTAAGTTTCGCATCAGCGTTCTGGAAGGACATAAAAGATTCCCTTGTTATAGGTTGAATTTGATGAAGACAGCAGTACAGGGCTTTGCCCCCTTCACTATCATTACGCGCTTTCAGCTTCTTTTTCGACAATCGGCTCGGCGACGACATAGTCCACACGCTCGGTAATGCGAGCAGCTTTGCCGCGGCGGCCGCGCAGATAGTTGAGGCGAGCGCGGCGCACCTCGCCGCGGCGCACCACCTCGATGGAATCGAGGCGCGGGCTGTAAAGCGGAAAGATGCGCTCGACCCCTTCGCCGTAACTGATCTTGCGGACGGTGAATGCGGAGTTGATCCCGGCGTTCTTGCGATCGATGCATACGCCTTCATAGGCCTGCACGCGCTCGCGCGTGCCCTCGATCACTTTCACGTTAACGCGCACGGTATCGCCCGGGGCGAATTCCGGCACTTTGGCGTTCAGCTTTTCCAGCTGCTGTTTTTCGAATTTCTGCAATATATTCATGGCTAAATCTCCTGAGGCACGAGGCTATACACCGGTTTCACCGGCAACTCAACACTTACAAACCGTCTTTTTCCTTCTTTTTTTGCCATAAATTCCAAAGGTCTGGCCGTCGCGTGCGGGTAATTTTCTCTGCTTCCGCCTGCCTCCATTTCTTAACTTTTTCGTGATGGCCGGAAACCAGCACCTCCGGAACCTTACGCCCCTCCCATTCCGGTGGCCGCGTATAGTGCGGATATTCGAGCAAGCCGTAAGCGAAGCTTTCCTCATCCATCGTCCCTTCGTTGCCTACGGCCCCGGGCAAAAGGCGGACCACCGCCTCGATGATCGTCATGGCCGCGACCTCTCCGCCCGCAAGCACAAAATCGCCGAGACTGACTTCTTCAAGCTCTTCGGCTTCGATCACGCGTTGATCCACGCCTTCATAACGCCCGCACAAAAACAGAACCGATCCGGCATCGGCCAATTCTTGCGCCAAATACTGATTGAATATCCGCCCGCGAGGGGAAAGATAAATCCGCCTGGCCGCCCTGCCGTATTGCGCCGCTGCGCCGCGCACCGCCGCCGCGACAACGTCCGGGCGCATGATCATCCCCGCGCCGCCGCCGTATGGGGCATCGTCGACCGTGCGATGTTTGTCCGTTGCAAAGTCGCGGATGTTCAGCACGTCGAGCCGCCATAGCCCTTCGGCCAGCGCCTTGCCCGCGAGGCTTGCGCCGAGAGGCCCCGGAAACATTTCCGGAAACAGTGTCAACACCTGCGCGTGGAATCTTTCCCCGCTTTCCGCCTGTTTTCCATCCGTTTTCATTCCGCTCCGCCCTCACCGGAAAAAATAAACCCAGGCTGCGCGCAACAATCCGCCCCAGCCGGAGAGAAGAAACAGGGTCAGGCCCGTGTCACGTAAAGCTATGCCCTCTATCCCGTCTATAAAAAAGGATGCGTGAAAAAGCAGAAACGAAGCCGCGAAACCGGCGCCGGTGAATCCGCGCACGCTTCTGAAAGACAGGAATATCCTTCTCACCACCTCATCGTCGCGCAAAAAAAGTCTTGTGTGCACGGCAAGGCCGTAAAGGGCGGAAAAAGCGGCCACAAGCACAACCTCGGCCACAAGCAAAGGAATCAAGATATCCATGTATTCCATCATGACGGAGCCGGGCATGGTCGAATCGGCGTTCATTCCCCTTTTCTCCCGTTTTTTTCCGCCGCCTTTTTCTTCCGTCTTTTCCTGCCCTTTCCCGACCTCTTGTCCCGCGCGGGCTTTTCCGTCAGCCAGCCGCTGGGCATAACCGCCGTAAGGCGGCCGGTTTTCAGATCCAGATCAGGGACGAAATCGTCGTTGAAAGGAAGCATGAAACTTGCGCCTTTCTCCGGCTTGATCTCCAGAAACGCTCCTGCGCCGTAGTCGTGCAGCGCGATTACTTTTCCGTAAATTCTTCCGTCCTTTCCTTCCGCCGACAGTCCTATCATATCGGTCTCGTAGTATTCGCGCTTTTTCAACGGAGGCAAGGCCGAGCGATTCACGAACAGCTTCGTCCCGCGCAAGGACTCGGCGGAATTTCTATCAATCACTCCTTGCAGCGTGGCTATCAAAACTCCCTTAGCCGCGCCTTTGCGCCTGAAAGAAAAAGTCCGTTCGCCCTTTTCGTCGCTTATACCTTTATACCTGAAAATGGCTTCAGGGTCTTCGGTGAAACTCCGCAGCCGTACCGCCCCCTGCACGCCATGCGCGCCCAAAATAACGCCGACCTCGATTTTCCGGTCAGGCTTCATTCCCCGCGGCATCAGGCGCCGGGTGCCTGTTCCTGGCTTTCAGAAGCAGCAGCCGCTTTCGCCGCTTCGGCCGCGGCTGCCTCCGCCTTCATTTTCTCCTGCGCCTTGGCGCGCGGAGCTGATTTCACAGGCGTTTCGCGGACAGTGTATTTAGGACCTATGCCTGCATCGCTCAAAAAGCGAGCGACGCGATCGGTCGGTTGGGCACCAACACCGAGCCAGTGTTTTATGCGATCAGCATTCAGCGTGATCCGCTTTTCGTCCTCGCGCGGCAGCATGGGATTGTAGGTTCCGAGCTTTTCTATGAACCTTCCGTCGCGCGGCGAACGTTTGTCCGCCACCACTATGTGATAAAATGGCCTTTTTTTCGCCCCCGCTCTGGCCAAACGTATTGCTAGCATTTTTATCTCCTTCTCATTTGTTCATGGTTGTTTACAAAGCATCGCGTCTCAATACCCAAACACTTAATTCTGTCTTCTGTCTTCCGTTTTCTGTTCTCCTACCATCCGGCCCCCATTTTCCGCATCAGCCCAGCTCCTCCGAGTTTCCTGAGCTGCTTCATCATTTTTTGCATTTCGAGGAAATTCTTTATGAGACGGTTGACATCCGCCACCTCTACGCCCGCGCCTTTAGCAATGCGCCGTTTGCGCGAAGCGCCGAGCAAATCGACGTCGCGCCGCTCGGCTGGAGTCATGGACTGGATAATCGCCTCTTGCCGTTTGATGGTTTTTTCATCAATGTTGGCGTTCTTAAGCTGGTTTTTAATCTTCGCAACGCCGGGCAGCAGGTTCATGAACCCGCTCAGCCCGCCCATGCGGCGCATTTGTTGCAGTTGTTTCGCCAGATCGTTAAAATCAAACTCTTTCCCCGATAAAAATTTGCTCGCCATTTCATGCGCGACGTCTTCATCAATCGTCGCCGCCGCTTTTTCCACCAGCGACACAACATCGCCCATACCAAGGATGCGCCCCGCAAGGCGATCCGGATGATATATTTCCAGAGCATCGGTCTTTTCCCCGACGCCCAAAAACTTTATCGGCTTGCCCGTGACCGCGCGCATGGAAAGGGCGGCTCCGCCGCGCGCATCGCCATCTATGCGCGTCAAAACGATACCGGTCACGCCGATTTTCTGGTTGAAATGCGTCGCCGTGTTGACGGCGTCCTGGCCAGTCATCGCGTCCACGACAAGCAAGCTTTCATGCGGATGGACTGCGTCGCGCACCGCGGCAGCCTCGGCCATCAACTCGTCGTCGATAGATATCCGCCCGGCGGTGTCCAGAATAACGGCGTCAAAACCCTCCTGCTTTGCCACAGCCAAGGCCCGCAGGGTTATGTCCACCGGTTGCTGCCCCTCGATAATTGGCAGGCTAAAGCCCTCAATCTGTTTTGCCAGCACCGCCAATTGCTCCTGCGCGGCCGGACGGCGCACATCAAGCGAAACCAGAAGAACCTTTCTTTTTTCTTTGTCTTTCAGGTGCTTCGCGAGCTTTGCTGATGTTGTGGTTTTGCCCGATCCTTGCAGCCCGAGCATCATGATCACGGCGGGCGATTGCACTTTCAGGTTCAGCGGCTCCGTGGTTTTGCCAAGCAATTCCACTAGATTGTCATGCACGATTTTTATGACCTGCTGCCCGGGCGTGACGGAGCGCATGACTTCCTGCCCGATCGCCCTTTCCTTCACCCTGGCGATGAAGTCCTTCACCACCGGCAACGCGACATCGGCCTCAAGCAACGCGATGCGCACTTCGCGCATGGCGGCGTTTACGTCATCCTCGGTCAGATGCCCGCGCCGCGTCAGGCGGTCAAGAATGCCATTGAGTTTAGTGCTTAGACTGTCAAACATCGTATCCCAAGGCCTTGAATATTATGTCTATAACCACCCACTCGCGTCATCCCGGATCAATTTTGTTTCGCCGTCTCCAGCGTCAAAAACAAAATTGTGCGGGATGACGCTAACGGCCATGCCGCACACCCCAAATACCATCGGGCCAGTGCCCGCAACGCGAGGACTGACCTTGCCTTTTTCCCTATCCACTCATGGCTGGGATGACGGTTTCATAGCGGAAAGACAAGGGATAAGTCAAACACACTTTCCAGCAAAGATATTTTGGTATAAAAACCATAGTACTAGGGTCTGGACTCAATTGAGCCACCAGTAAACTGTTGAAACCAGGCATATGGCGTTAAGGAAGACGACGGCGTCTTTGTCATAGCGTGTGGCGATACGCCGGGCATCTTTCAGGCGGCAAAACA
>Ga0272446_1000361_pt1 | contig 72009 bp, 59 predicted proteins | sample YNPCB0061_FD_194587 | JGI IMG/M metagenome (GOLD analysis project Ga0272446, IMG submission 194587) | Hot spring microbial mat communities from Yellowstone National Park, WY, United States - YNP-CB-006-1 | ecosystem: Environmental > Aquatic > Thermal springs > Hot (42-90C) > Sediment | place... | reverse complement strand
TTAGGGTTGACCATTTCCAGCATCTTGATTTTTGGGTTAGACGTTTTTTAAAGCCCACTGTTGATTTCGATGACCTAATCGCCAACATTGTTTTATTTATTCCTTTTGGTTTTGGCTGTACCCTAGTGGCCGTCCCAAAACCTGGACAATTGCTAAAGCCACTCTTAGTTGTCTTACTTTGGAGTCTCCTGTTATCTTCTGGTGTTGAGTTTCTTCAGCTTTTTCTAACTGCAAGAAACTGCAGTATTGTCGATATATTGACGAACACCATCGGGGGCTGTTTAGGGTTTCTACTTTATCATTGGTGTCGCCTTCCCTGGTTCTTTAGAGTAGTCAATCAGGCGAAAACGTTCTTAAAGCGTTTAAGGAGGCGAGACTTGGTGAGGGGTGCGATTGGTTACTTTGTATTGCTCGCCAGTATTTCTTTATTTTTGCAAGCAGCCGTTAATTTTAGTAATTGGGATGTCAACTTTCCCCTCTTCATCGGCAATGAGAAAGGAGGCGATCGCCCTTGGCAGGGAGTTATTGCAGAGGTGCATGTAGCCAGTCGTGCTGCGTCTGAGCAAGAGATTGCAGAGCTGTTTGCTAACCGTCCGGTCGATGCTGTGTTGGCAGATGACCTCCTAGCAAGTTATCAGTTCACCCCGTCGTCTTTCCCTGAAGGTGAGTATCCTGACCAGTCAGGTCATAGCCCTCCCCTGATTTGGCAAAGAGCGCACCCCGATAGACCGAGCGATACCCTACCAGCGCAACCGGAGGGAGGAGTTCGCTTATCTTCAGAGCATTGGTTAACCGCAGTTACGCCACCAATTTTGCTAACGCAAGAAATTAAGAAATCTGAGCAGTTCACAGTGATTCTGGATTGTGCCACTGCTGATTTGACCCAGACTGGGCCGGGTCGAATTGTTTCCCTTTCGTCTAGTATTTTTCATCGCAACTTAACCCTGGGGCAGCAAAAAGATAGGCTGAGTGTTCGGCTCCGAACCCCGATCAGTGGGGCCGGCTCAGTTCACCCAGAATTGATTTTTCCAAATATTTTTACCGATACGAACCGACACCGACTGATTATTCGCTATCAGCATTCGGTTCTTACTCTCTATGTTGATAGCCCGCACCAAGTCGATTCTCTGGCCATAGCTCCTGAGGTTACGATCTATCGCTACCTTATTCCCGTCGGTCTTAGAAGCATTCCATTACAGCCAGCGAGTCAACTTTTATTCAAACTTCCCTACTATGGGCTGTTGTTTGTTCCGCTTGGCTGGGCTTTAGCGGCTCTATTGCCCCCTCGCCGAAAGTGGTTGAAGTGGCATGGGCTGTTCCTGGGGATTGGGATTTTGTTGCCTGGGATACTGCTGGAAGGGCTATTGGCAGGGGTTGCCCAGCGCGAAATGAGCTGGATAAATCTGCTGCTAAGTGGCGGGTTGAGCACGATTGCGCTGGGTTTAAGCCGGCTAAATGCTAGGAGCTTACCAAACAGATTTTGATCGGTTTGCCACCCATCAAAGAGGCTGCTTTCCCGTTTACCGTGCATTGGCTAATGCTGATACGCTTCAAAAACTATTCAAACCCACATGCTGCTGTGTGCAGAGACGATTCAGAAAATCAAACGACAGCCTATGCAAAGCGAGCCAGCCAAGAGGTGACCATCGCACTGGCAATCAGCTGAGCAATAGCCGTGTGTTCAGTTTTTCAGTCAGGTTTGTCACCGTTATGATCTCCTCCCTGTGTCAGATTCCTAATGATTGCGCTTCCCTCTCTAAATGGCGGAATGTGGGGTATAAGGGAATGTGGGTTTTACTATGAATTCAGAAAGTTTGATTGATTTCAGCAAAGGCATCCACTATGACCCATGCAACTGATATTTCTACCTTGGCTCGCTGGTTCGCGGCAGATTTCAGTAACCAGCAGCAAGCGTTTGAGAATCCGCCGTTTTTTGCCCATATCCGGGTGTGCATGCGCCCGCTACCGTTTGCCTTATTTGGTGCCACTAGTCTATTTGTGGAGCAAGCCTATGATTATGCCTTAACAAGACCCTATCGGATGCGGGTGATTAAGCTATTGACCAATGCTGGGCGAATTGAAATTGAAAACTACATGATTAAGGATGAGACCAGGTACTATGGTGCTTCTCGTGATTTAGCCCGCTTACAGCAGTTAACAGCGGTAGAGCTAGAAAAACTGCCGGGCTGTAACATGCTGGTTGAGTGGACGGGGCATAGTTTTAAGGGAACGGTGGAACCGGGGAAGGCCTGTATTGTGGTACGCAATGGAAAAGAGACCTACCTGGATAATGAATTTGAGGTGGATGATCAGGTGTTCATTAGCCGCGATCGCGGTCGCGACCCTGAAACGGATGAGCATGTGTGGGGGTCGATCGCGGGGCCGTTTAGGTTTGTGCGCTGGGCCAGCTTTGCTGATGAGGTAACTGTTTAACCCATGTTGGATTTGCTGCTGCTCCAGGGACGTTTGTTAAATCAGGATGGTACGATTACCGCTGCGAATATTGGCATCCAAAATGGCGTGATTACCGACATCGCGCCCAATCTGATGGGCTCTGCCAAAATCACCCTGGATATCCAGCAGTGCCTAGTGAGTCCCCCCTTTGTGGACTCCCATATTCATCTCGATTCGGCCCTGACGGCGGGTCAACCCCGATGGAATCAGAGCGGCACTTTATTTGAAGGCATTGAGATTTGGGGCGATCGCAAGTCTGCCCTTTCCCTTGAAGATGTTAAGCAACGGGCAATCTCGACTCTCAAACAACAGGCCACATTGGGGACGCTGTTTGTGCGCAGCCATGCTGATGTAAGCGAACCCAGGTTCATCGCCCTGCAAGCCCTGCTGGAGGTGCGGGCCATCGTAAAACCCTGGCTCACGCTCCAGGTGATCGCCTTTCCCCAAGATGGGATCTACGGTAACCCCACCAACGAAACATTGCTCGAAAAAGCAATTGAGATGGGAGCCGATGGTGTCGGCGGGATTCCTCATTACGAACTCACCCGTGAAGACGGGGTTCGCTCCATCAACCGAATTTTTGAACTGGCTGCTACCTATGACCGGTTGATTGATATTCACTGTGACGAAATCGACGACGAACAATCCCGCTTTTTAGAAGTGATTGTGGCCAATGCCATTCGCATGGGAATGGGGGAGCGCGTTACTGCCAGTCATACAACAGCCTTTGGCTCCTATAACAATGCCTATGCCACGAAATTGCTGGGTTTTCTCCGCCGCACCAATATGAATCTGGTTGCGAATCCGCTGATTAACATTACCCTCCAGGGCCGGGCCGATACCTATCCCAAGCGGCGGGGGGTCACCCGTGTGAAGGAGTTGTGGCAGCAGGGAACCAATGTCAGCTTTGGCCATGATTGCATCCAGGATCCCTGGTATGCTCTGGGAACGGGCAGCATGCTGGATGTGGCCCATATGGGTTTGCATGTTTGCCAGATGACGGGGATGGAGGAAATCAACGCCTGCTACAACATGATTACCTGGAATGGGGCCAAAACGCTGCATGTCCAGAACCAGTATGGTGTTGAGGTGGGTAAACCAGCGAATTTGATCGTGCTGGATGCTCGCGATCGCTATGATGCCCTACGGCGAAAACCTGTGGTGAATTATGTGATCTCCCAGGGCAAGTTACTGGCCCGCACCGAATCCCCTCGGGTAATGTGGCATAGGGCGGAGGACTAGGGGAGCGGCGGCGGACAATAGGAAGGCTAGCTTCCCTGTAACCAGGAACCGACCAGAGCCGAGCGCAATTTTTTCAGGGTCTTGGCTCGAATCGCCTCGAAACCGATTTCTCCCGCCAGGAGTTGGGCTGCAATTCGTGTGCCCTTTGGGTGTTTAACTCCCACCTTAAAGGCCAGTTGTGGATATTGATAGAAGAATTTAGCTAAGCTAAGGGCCGCATCAAAATTTGTCGCGACCTCTTGGTGAATGCGCTCACTATAGGCAGTCGGGTTGCCCTGGATTAGACACTGCGCTGCAATGACACCGCTTTTTACGGCATGGAGAATCCCATCTCCGAAGAAGGGGTTGACTAAACCAGCGGCATCACCAACCAGCAAAATCCGACCCTCTGGGGTATGGAGGGGTTCTGCCCCGGCCCAGATGGGTAAGGGATGGGCATGAAACTGGATCTGGTCGAGTTGAAAGGGAAGCTGCCAGGTTTCTAGATAGCCGATGATAGCCCGGCGCAGTTGGGCCACAATGGCGCGATCGCCTAACACTGGTTGCTGCCTCAGGCAAAAGACCCCCGCACCAATATTCAAGTGATCTTTTTTCGGAAAAATCCAGGCATAGCCCTGCGGCACCGCGCCATATTCCAGGTGGGCGGTCTCAGGGCCCAACTCCAGGGCGGCGGTACCCGCCTCAAAAGGATACTCAATTTCCATCGCCAGGGCAACGCGCCGATAGCGGCGCAGGTTAGCAGCGGCGGCGGTAATCCCATTGGCCCCATCGGCCCCAATTACATAGTCTGCCGTTGCAACGAAGGATTGTCGAGATTTCAGCGGTCGAGCTGTGATGTGCAGGCGATCGCCCGATCGTTCGAGGGATTGGACGACAACCCCATCGCATACAGTTGCGCCCGCTGCTGCCGCTGTCTGAGTCAAAGCCTGATCAAAGACAGATCGTTGCATCATCCAGAGGGTAAGGGGGCGATCGCACCCTGCTGGATTGATTTGCCCTAGATGAGCATCACCAAACTTCCAGGTATGGCGAATTTGGCTGACCTCGCCCTCAACAAAGGCATTCGGGGCCAGATCATAGAGCCACTTTTGTAGCACCATCGGCGCTCCGCCGCCACAGGTTTTGTGCCGTGGTAAAGGATATTTTTCAAATAACGCAACCTTTAAACCAGCCTGAGCAACTGTCATTGCCGCTGTTGCCCCAGCAGGGCCAGCCCCGCAAACAATCACATCATAGTGAACCACACCCACACTCCTCTACCCACTGATGGGGCATTCATCGACCACCATTCATGTGCTGCTAGGCAAATGTTAATCGTTTGCAGAGCTTCAACATTTTCCCCTAATTACCTTTCTGGTGCTGTGGATAGGGTTACGCCAGTACATTAGGATGTTCTCTGCAAGCAGCATCGACCCACTTACGAAAGTTTCTGAACTCATCTCAGCTTTGCCGCATCCAATCCCTCACCACCCACCACCCATGCTCGATCTGGCTATAGTCTGAAGAGTAAGACGACAAAGACCAAAGCTCAGATCCAGCCTGTGTGCTTCTCTCCTTCATCGCTTGCTGATGATGAAAACCGGCAGTGACAATAGCGATGATGTCTCCAGGTTGTAATTGGGAGAGTCGCCATGCTCCTAACTCCATTGGCTCTATCAATGCTGACTTCATCCCCCAAGACAACCTGACAGAGCAGCTTGCCCTGCAAGCGTTCCTGAAACTCCTGGCGTTTTAACTCATCCCGTTTTTAGTCGCCGTCAGTCTTTTTTTCGACTCAATGCCAGCTTCTTGAGCGCATCGCTAATGTTCTGTTGCGTCACGTTGTCTCCCCATAATCTTGCCATTTCGCGTTGGGTTTTGCCGCGATGCTGGTTGACAAATTCCTCAAAGCGTTGCCAATCTGTAATTTTATGCCGATTGCCAGTCTGGAAGCCCGTGATGGCCTGACAGTCTCCTGTTTGTTGCTCCCGCTTGAGCCACAAATCTAAGGTATTGCGGCTGATGTTAAACATTTTGCACACAGCGACTTTGCGTTCGCCACGTTTGACGGCTTCGATTGCTTTGGTGCGAAGGTCATAGCTGTAGGGGGCTGGCATAGGAATTTCTGAGTTTTCTTTCTCTTTCCTTTCTAGGATAACGTCCTAACTAAAATTTGTAGAGCGGTAGATCAAAAAATAAACGAGGGCGATCGCCCTTGAGATTAGGAGCGATCGCCCTCACTGAGCGTATCCAGGAAGACTCTCGAGAGTCTTTCCTGGAGCGTGTGTTAGTAGTCGAAGTCGCCGCCCATGCCAGCGCCAGCGCCAGCTGCCGCATTTTCCTTCGGTTCCGGCTTGTCAACCACAATGCACTCAGTGGTTAAGACCATACCCGCGATCGAGGCAGCATTCTGCAGAGCCGAACGGGTCACCTTGGCAGGATCAACGATACCCGCTTCAAACATATCTACGAACTCATTAGTGGCTGCATTGAAGCCCACATTGAATTCCTTCTCCTTGACTCGCTCAGCGATCACAGCGCCGTTTTGACCCGCGTTTTCAGCAATTCGCTTCAAGGGGGCCGTCAAAGCACGCGCCACAATCAGAGCACCCGTCAGCTCTTCAGCCGTTAGGTTAGCATTAGCCCACTCGTCTAGTTGGGGAGCCAGATGCGCCAAAGTGGTGCCACCGCCAGGTACAATCCCTTCTTCTACCGCAGCCTTTGTCGCGTTAATGGCATCTTCCAAACGCAGTTTGCGATCCTTCATTTCAGTTTCGGTCGCTGCACCCACCTTAACGACAGCCACGCCACCAGCGAGCTTAGCGAGACGCTCTTGCAGCTTCTCCTTATCATAGGAAGAATCGGTTTCTTCCATTTGACGACGGATTTGCTCAATCCGCGCTTTGACTGCGGCCTCGTTGCCATCGGCGACAATCGTGGTGGTGTCTTTGGTAATGGTGACTCGACGAGCTTTACCCATCATGTCGATTTTGGTGCTTTCCAGCTTCAGGCCAGCATCTTCGGTGATTAACTGACCACCAGTTAGCACTGCAATATCTTCTAACATTGCCTTACGGCGATCGCCAAAGCCAGGAGCCTTCACAGCCGCCACATTCAGCACACCCCGCAGACGGTTGACCACCAGGGTTGCCAGAGCTTCTTTCTCAATATCTTCCGCAATGATCAGCAGAGGCCGCCCTGAACGAGCAACTTGCTCAAGTACGGGTACCAAATCTTGCACTAGGGCAATCTTCTTATCGGTGATCAGCAGCAGAGGCTCTTCCAGAACGGCTTCCATCCGCTCGGTGTCGGTGGCGAAGTAGGGCGAGATGTAACCTTTGTCAAAGCGCATCCCTTCCGTGACTTCCAACTCAGTGATCATCGACTTGCCTTCTTCCAGGGAAATGACCCCTTCTTTGCCCACTTTGTCCATGGCTTGGGCAATCATGTTCCCCACTTCTTCATCGTTACCGGCAGAGATGGTGCCGACTTGGGCGATCGCCTTGGAGTCTTCGACGGGACGGGCATGCTCAGCAATTTTTTGAACCAGGAAGTTAGAAGCCTTATCGATCCCCCGCTTCAGCAAAATAGCATTCGCGCCAGCGGCCACATTGCGTAGCCCTTCCTTCACCATGGCATGAGCCAGAACGGTTGCAGTCGTCGTTCCATCCCCTGCGGCATCATTAGTCTTAGAAGCAGCCTGCCGAATCAATGCAACGCCAGTATTCTCAACGTGATCTTCCAGTTCAATTTCCTTAGCAATGGTCACCCCATCATTGATAATCTGCGGAGCACCAAACTTCTTCTCTAGCACCACGTTACGCCCCTTAGGCCCAAGGGTCACGGCAACTGCCTCTGCTAGGATGTCAATTCCTTTCTCTAACGCGCGACGGGCATTCTCGTTGTAGATGATACGCTTAGCCATAGGTATCTATTTCCTCTGTGTGAGTATTGAAACTTGGATGATTAGGGTCTTGAAGTCAATTTCAGCTATGTTCGCTGCCTAGCTATTTGCAACAAATGCGCCAAATCTCTCATGCGCGCCTAGCTGACAACAGCGAGGATGTCTTTCTCTGACAGGAGGACATACTCTTCAGAACCAATCTTGATATCGGTGCCTGCGTACTTGGAGTAGAGAACCTTGTCGCCAATAGCGACATCGACTTCCTGACGAGAACCGTCATCATTACGCTTACCGGGGCCAACCGCAACGATTTCGCCAACTTGGGGCTTTTCCTTGGCGGTGTCAGGTAGCAAAATACCACCTGCAGTCTTTTCTTCAGAGGCACTCACTTTGACAAAAACGCGATCGCCCAGGGGCTTCACGTTTGCCACACTCAGAGTTACAGCTGCCATAGTTCGGATCTCTCCCTATGAGTAAATATGAACGAAGAGGTTTAGATTCAAAGCTCTGGAGGAGAGTTAGCACTCTCACCTCCTGAGTGCTAATTTAGCGAAGAAGGGATCCTGGCGCAACTTTTTGAGATGGAGGGTTTACCGAACTTTTTGGGTTTGGGTGCACGGTGGAGCTTTCTCCGATGGGTCTGATAGCGTCCTCCCCACCCTTGCCCAATCGCACTGACCGGATGCAAAAAGGCCCGGAAGCGCTCAACCCTACAATTACCTATTCCCACTGAAAGAATTGCAATTGCGGCGCGGGGTGATCGCAGGCGACGGCTCCGATCCAACCAACTGCCGGGATCAACGATTGCAAGAACCACTGGGAAGCTGGTACCCGATCGCCCTCCAGCCGCATTAGTTGGAGCTGTTTATCAACCAGGGTCAGCTCAACGGTCGCTAAACCGACCAATCCAGTTCCAACAGCCTTAAGAACTGCTTCTTTGCCCGTCCACAGGCGAAAAAACTGCCATTGCTGATCGGTCTTGGGCTGCTTAGTGAGCAGAGCGACCTCGCCCGGCTGAAAAAAACGTCGTGCCAGAGCCATCTGATCGGGGGTGGCCCGCAAAAATTCTAAATCCACTCCGACACGGTGGTGCTGTGTCACCGTACAAAGCATCTGATCGTGCGAATGAGCCAGATTAAAAGTCAGGTGAGTAGGAGGATAAGCAATGGCTGGTTTCCCCCGCTCACCGTAACAGAACTGAACCGCTGCGGGCAGAATGGCTAAATATCGACCCAGCAGATGGCGCAAACTACCTCGTGCTGCTATAAACCGCTGGCGATCGCGCTCAAACCGAAATCGACTCGCCCGTTGGCACTCATCCGGTGATAGGCAATTGTAGATGCGAGTTAAGTGCTCTGAGCCAACTGCAAGGTCTACCCGCCACACATGCACTTCCTGGCTAGACACGCTTAAGTGAGGAGGAGTCTGATGCCAGGTCGGTTTCATTTCCATCAAAATCTTTCCACCAGGAGCAAAGGCTAGTAGCAAACTGCAAATTTCTAACTTTGGAGCGCTTCGCCCTTTCTCCAGAATAGTTTAAATTCTGCAAGCTTCAACCCCTTGACCCTTGGACCCTTGATCGCTGTCATCCGTCGCCCTGTTGGGGAGAGAGACTTCTCTGAAATGCAAAAAGAGGCCATGATGACCCCTTTTCTGCCCATTGCTGACTCAAATTGAACTTGTTTATAAATAAAACCAGCCGCCTACGCCAAACCAGTGTTAGCGCCCTGCTTACCGACTGCCAGTTCGACCTTAACAATCTTGCCACCCATTTTTTGAATGCGTTGCTGCTCCTTAAACCAATTGTCATAGGAAACCAGCTTCGTAAAGTAAGTATTTTGCAGTTCGCGTTGCGTCCGAATCCGAGTTTGGCTGGGCACACAAGCCGTAATCTTAAACATCCGCATCGGGGTTTCTCCTGGTCAATCGTGAAAATGATGGATTTAACTACAAATAACGCTTACGTCAAATCCAGACTGGAGTTTGCAGTTTTCCCACAGAACCAACCTATGTCTGAACCTGGAAACGCTCTAATGACACAAATTCGGAAGTCAAGAGCCAAAACTAGACCAAGGAAACCATTCCCAAATGGGGTAGCCTCGAATGAGCTAGCACCTACTCCCGACTTCCGAACCTGACGAAATCAAGAGATCAAAGAGCTTTAGCTTAGATTAGCGATCGCCTCTTTCCCTATCTCAGCAAACTGGCAGCAATAAACTTAGCTTAAGCCAGAGGAAATGTAGTCCAGATATACACCCAGCTCTTTGCCAGCATCCGCACCGACCAAGCTAGCAGCCACTTCTTTCATCGCTTGAATGGCCTGCACCGTCGAAGAAATGGGTACACCCAAGGAGTTGTAGGTTTCTTTCAAACCGTTGAGCACGCGCTCATCCAAAATCGAGGGGTCACCTGCCAGCATGGCATAGGTCGCATAGCGCAGGTAGTAATCCAAGTCGCGGATGCAAGCAGCATAGCGACGAGTCGTGTACATGTTGCCGCCGGGACGGGTGACATCAGAGTACAACAAGGACTTGGCCACTGCCTCTTTCACAATGGTAGCGGCATTAGCAGAGATGGTGGTGGCTGCACGAACGCGCAGTTCGCCAGTGCTGAAGTAAGCCTTCAGTTTCTCCAGAGAGGAAGCATCTAGATACTTACCTTGCACATCGGAGGAATTGATGACAGCGGTAATTGCGTCTTGCATAGTCGAAAATTCCTTAAATTAAATGTTGCCAAACAAAATCTTGAGTAAGGGGATTCATTACAGGCAAAGCCCTACTGACCCATTGCCCCAATGATGTAGTCGAAGTAAGCGCCAGCCTCAGCCGCATCATCAGCAGACAGTAAAGAGGATGCAACGCTCTTCATGGCACGAATACCTTCAACCACGCCAGAAATGGGGGTGCCCAGGGAAGTGTACATTTCACGAGCACCGACCAAGCCAATTTCTTCGATGGGTGTAACATCACCCGCAACCACACCATAGGTTACCAGGCGCAGATAGTAGTCAAGGTCACGCAGGCAGGTAGCGGTCATCTCTTCACCGTAGGCGTTACCACCAGGGGAGACCACGTCAGGGCGCTTTTGGAAGAGTTGATCGCCCGCTTGCTTCACAATCCGCTCACGAGATTCGCTCAGGGTTTGAGCAATCCGCAGGCGCTTTTCACCAGTGGTGACAAAGCCCTTAATCCGATCCAGCTCACCGGGGCTCAAGTAACGAGCCTCAGCATCAGCATTCACGATTGACTTCGTGACAATACTCATTGATGGATTCCTCCAGAAGAATGTAACCGATTATGTTTAAAGGGGGAATTTCCCGCATGGTTTCTAAGTCTGCCTCAAGAGGCGGCTAAGCCTGAACGTGTTTGCCACTGGTCAACTCACCTAGGGTTGAATGCGCAACACATCGCTGCCAGAAGACCCTAATCACAAGTGATACGGGAACTTCAGACTCAGTTACCCTCCGCAATTATTGTGCGGCATGGGGTTCATCCTCCCAGAAGTTCCGCAATACTTTGTAATATTTCTCCTCAGTTTGTCCAGGGTTTTCTGGATGACCGCCGCCGAGCGAGTCGGTTTGAGTTGGAGTTAACTTTCGTCTGATCAACCAGAGGGCTATCTGACAACCAACAATATCTCGGAGCGCAGGGGTTGAAACTCCCTGCCTGTAGGTATTCTTTCCCCTTGCAGCAGGAGGCGCGGTTATCTGCCGGCAGGCTTGATGGCTAAAAGCCATTGGCTAATCATCTTGATTGTTCTCGCAGGTTTCTTCAGAATAGATGACAGTGTTTTCCAGGAAGAATTGGCTGGAATGGTTTTAGATGCATCTGCGCGCAGAACTAAACTCCCTACTGACTTGGGTGGTGAGGTGCGTGAGTTTCGTTGGAGTTGGAAAAAGCGCCCCGTCTCAGTTGTCTATGAGGTCATTGGTACTGGTCACCCCCTGTTGCTTTTGCCAGCCTTTAGCTCAGTTTCCACCCGCTTAGAAATGGCAGAGTTGGCTCGCCTTCTGGCAGCAGAGTATCAGGTTTTTGTCTTGGATTGGCCAGGGTTTGGGCAATCCGCGCGCCCGGCGATCGCCTACTCTCCTGCCGTTTATCGCACCTTGCTAAAGGATTTTGTGCGCAGCACCTTTGAACAACCTGTCGTTGTAATTGCAGCGGGCCATGCGGCGGGTTATGTGATGGAGCTAGCACAGCGCCAACCAATTCCCTGGTCTTGGGTCGTTCTAACAGCCCCCACGTGGCGCGGCCCCTTTCCAACGGCCTTTGGTGACAACCGCTGGTTATATGATTTGCTCTATCAATTCATCCGATTTCCCATCATTGGGCATCTGCTGTATGCGCTGAATACCTTACCTCCCTTCTTGCGGTTGATGCTGCGTCGCCATGTGTTTGTTGAGCCGCAGCACATTACGCATGACCTGATGCGGCAAAAGTGGCGCACGACCCAGCGCCGAGGCGCTCGTTTTGCCTCTGCCGCTTTTGTGACAGGTAATCTCGATTTGATCCGGACTCAAGAAGAATGGCTGAGCTGGTTTCAGCCCCTGCCAGTGCCGACAATGATCGTCATTGGTGAAGAAATGCCACCCCGCTCTAGGGCAGAAGTTGAAGTTTTAGCCCATTTTTCGGCTGTTCAAGTCTATCGGATGCCTGGTTCGTTGGGATTGCATGAGGAATATCCCAAACAACTGGCAGAGGGCATTCTGCCCTTCCTCGGCAAGTATTTGTCTTAAAAGCCGAAACATTCCGGAAATGAGCAACTGACTTTGCATAGAATGGGGCGAATGCAGTGTAACTTTTGGGCAAACTAAAGCCTAAGTTACTAGTTGTTAGATTCATGTCCTTCTCTACAGTTACACGTTCTCAATCTGTGCAGCACCCAGTCGAGCAACCTTTTCAGGTAGAGTTTTCGAATGGCAGAGTGGCCAAGGCGATTGAAATTTGCCAGAGTTCAGATTTAGCCACGATGTTAAGTCGGCTTGGTCTAGTCGAACCACGCCCGGTACTGGTGGTGGTTGGAGGTGCCAGTCAGCTTAGCGAGGTCGATTTTGAACGGGTGCGATCGCTCTTTACCGAGATTTTTGCGCCGCTGGCCGAGCGGTTAGGCCTCTATGTAGTGGATGGCGGTACGGATGCAGGTGTGATGCGGATGATGGGTTTAGCGCGGCAACAGGTCAAAGGAACGTTTCCGCTTATTGGAGTTGTGCCTCAGGGGGTTGCCATTTTCCCAAACCAGGCACCACCTCAGGAAATGGCCGCACCGCTTGAGGCGCATCATAGTCATTTTGTTCTGACTCCTGGATTTAATTGGGGGGATGAGGCAGGGTATTTGGCCAAAATTGCCACACGCCTGTCTGACCCTTTTCCTTCGGTTTCTGTTTTAATCAATGGGGGCGAAATTACCTGGGTAGATGCAGCAGAAAGTGTATCGGAAGGACGATCAATTATCGTTATTGGAGGCAGTGGCCGCGCCGCAGATACGCTAACGGCTGCGCTCAATGGTCATGAAACCGATCCACGAGCCAGGTCGCTCATCAATTCGGGTTTACTCCAGGCAATTGATCTGGGCGATCGCGATCAACTAGAAGCGGTACTGCAAGAGATCCTAGTCGGTCTAAACCGGGGGCATTAAGTCTAAAACCTGATTTTGCTCCTGGAGAGGTTCTTCGCCAGGTAGGTGCTACCAAATCTCCTGATGGGAAGAATTAAGCTGAGTTTGGGCGAGCGTTCCCAGTGTAACCATCAAAACCCAAATAGGAGAAGTTGCATGACAAAAACAGTTCTGGTGACGGGGGCTTCTAGCGGCATTGGGTTTGCAACGGCGAATCTGTTTCAGCAAAAGGGCTGGCAGGTGGCAGCCACGATGCGGTCGCCCGAAAAGTTGACCCACCGAGATCCGCAAATGCTTTATTTAAGGTTGGATGTTACCGATCATGCCTCGATTCAGCAGGCGGTGGCGGCTACAGTAGAAAAGTTTGGCCCAATCGATGTGTTGGTGAATAATGCGGGCTATGCCTTGATGGGGGCCTTTGAAGCTTGCACTCCGGAACAGATTCAACAACAATTTGATACAAATGTTTTTGGCTTAATGAATGTTACCCGCGCAGTTCTGCCAATTATGCGCGATCGCCGCTCTGGGGTGATCATCAATGTTGCTTCCATCGGTGGGCGCATGGCCTTGCCGCTCTATAGCCTCTACCACGCCACTAAATGGGCTGTGGATGGCTTCTCCGAGTCTCTGCAATATGAACTGGCACCCCTCGGTATTCGGGTAAAAGTGATGGAGCCGGGGCCTATCAAAACAGATTTCTATACGCGATCGCCCGATATAGCCACCCGACCTGGCTTAACCGATTACGATACCCTGAGTGCAAAGGTACTACCTAACATAAATCGAGCAGGAGAAAAAGGCTCCCCTCCAGAGTTAACGGCCTCCGTCATTTACCGGGCCGCAACGGATGGTAGCCCACGGTTGCGTTATCCTGCTGGGGGTAATGCCAGCCTGCTACTAACCCTGCGCAAATACCTGCCCGATAGTTGGTTTAGTGCGCTTATCCGCCGTACAATCATTGGCTCCTGATCTTCAGCCCGGCTGCATCGACGGAGCACTGGGTTACCCCAAACGCAAGCAACAGGCTGGCACTCGAGGAGGAGCATGGACACCTTGATACGGTCTTCCGTCATCCCTATTGCCCAGGTCAGGGCACCGTCACGGTAACAGAAGCCTGAATGGGCTTACTGTTATGGAGCAAGTCCTCATGGCGGTTGGTACTTAGTACCACTGTAATAGTGTGTTGCCCTGGCGGCAACGATGGCAGAAAATACCAGGAGCTATAAAGCCGGGTAACCTTTTGCCCGTTGACAAACAGGTGAGCGTGCCCCTCGTTTGGCAGACTGCTTTGGTTGACTCGCTCCGGAGCAAAGCGAAAATTGCTCACCTGCATATTGACGTTCCAACCCCGGATTGAATCTGGTGTCACTATCAATTTCACAGTGGGTACGGGCATCCCCTTGGGAATTTCTATGGCCCCGTGGGAATGGGAGGAGCCATGACCCGGTTTTGACTCTTGCGGGTGGGAATGCTGGGCTGGGGCGCGATCGCCCGCAAGACCGAGGGAAATAGGTGCCCAAAACAGGATTCCGAAAAGGGACAGCCACTGCTGTCCCCAAGATTTTCTCAGCATCGGGAACTCATCACTTCCAACCACTGGTAGCTCGATCTAAAACATAGGCAGCGACCGATTCAATCTGATCCGCATTCAGCCGCCCCTTAAAGGCAGGCATGGCGTTCTTACCATTGGTGACTTGGGCAACAATCGCCTCTTTTGAATCCATGCTGTATTGCTTCAGAGTGTCGATTTTGAGGTTTTTGGCGGCATTTACAACGTTGCCACCAGCGTTATGACAGGCCGCACAATTTGCACTAAATACCTTTGCGCCAGTGGCTAAATCGGCATCCGCCAGGGCGGGGCTGGTGGCAAAGAAAATGGTGGCGATCGCAACAACAACTAACAGAATTTTTTTCATCACAAATCTAGATTTACGCGTGTCATAGCTCGGCATTCCTATCCTCGACAGCGCCTTCGCCCCTGTCAAAAGACAGGTTGTCGAAATTTACAATCGTTAACAATTCAAAGTTAACAATACAAAAAGGTCACCCGCAGGATTGGCAAGACCTTCTCTCCCCATCCCGAAGTATGACCGAAATCAGTGCAACCATTTCTGGAAAGGTTACCTTTTTCAGCTTGTTTTGGGTGAATTGCCCTTTGCCCTAAACCGACTGGGTTCTTCTAAACTTGGCTCATAGACCATGCGGCCACTGTTGCCACTCCGTTGGCCTGTAGAGAAGCTATATTTTTGCCAGGCGAGTTGATCTTGCCGCTTGCCTGAGCGTCAGTAAGCTGCGCCCCCTTGACCGCTGATTAAGCATTTAGGATTGCTATATGCTGTAGGAGTGTCAGTTTGATTCAGAGCGCATAAAAACTCGCGGCTTCCCTGTCATTAATGGCAAGATAAAGTGGCGCAAGCTATTGTTCTTACTCCCAAAAACAACCCAGAAGGCTTGACGTCCTTGAGAAGGAGCGTTAGCGATCGCCGAGCATACCGAGCCTGTAGAAGACCCAAACTTTCTGTACGATGAGCAGGATTTGAGTAAATTATGGTTCATTTGCCCCACCACCGCCCTAAGCAGCTTTCCCTTGGCCCCTTAGAGCGAGAAATCTTAGAGATTCTCTGGGAGTTGAAATGTGCGGCGGTCAAAGAAATTCACGATCGCATCCTGGCAGATCCCAATCGCGAGTTAGCCTACACTTCGGTCACCACTGTTTTGAGTCGGTTAGAAAAGAAGGGCTGGTTAACTTGCGAGAAGAAGGGGCGCAGTTTTGTTTGGTATCCTCGAGTGACCCAGGCAGAAGCGCGGGCATTGTGGGCTTATGAGCAACTGAATCAGTTTTTGGCTGTGGGTAATCCAGATGTGGTTGCCGCCTTTGCCGATAGTCTGGATCAGTCCAGCGTGGAGCAGTTGGATGCGATCGCCCAGCGACTGAAAGCGGCTCGGAAAGCCAGGGAGGAAGAATCATGATGCACTTATTCCTGCTTGCCCTGGCGATTACAATTGCCTGGTATTGGCGGCAATACTGGAAACCCTCAACCTCTGCTTGGAACCAACGCTGGTCATCAACCCTGAGTGCCTTTTTATTGCCGCCGCTGCTGCTATTGAGTACAGCGATCGCCCTAGTATTGATGGGGCCAAAGGGTCAAATGGTTTGCTGGTGGGAAGGCTGGAGCAGCTATGGCATTGGTATTGGCTGGTTGGCCTTTGCCGCTGCACTCGCTGGGAAATTAGCCGGGGCGGGTCGGCGATCGCTTAGGCAAATTCGTCAGTACCCCGCTATTCCTTTACAAGGCCGTGAGGTTGGGCGGTTACTGCCGACTCCCCTACCTTTTGTAGCCCAAGTTGGCTTCTGGCAACCAGAACTGGTCATCAGTCAGGGCCTCCTTGATACCCTTGATGCAGAACACCTGACCGCTGTCCTACTGCATGAGCAGGCCCATGCCAAAAACCACGATACCTTCTGGTTCTTTTGGTTAGGCTGGCTACGTGAGTTAACGGCGTGGTTGCCTCATACAGACTACCTGTGGCAAGAGTTACTGATGTTGCGGGAAATTCGCGCTGACCTTCAGGCCGCTCAGGTGGTAGATGGCTTAGTGCTGGCAGAAGCCCTACTAACGGTCGTCAGTGTCCCGGCTATGCAGCCCGATGGTTGTTTTGCCGCTCTCAGTGAAGTAGCTTTGCGCGATCGCTTGAATGAGCGCATTGATGCCCTGCTAACCAAATCGACCACTACAGCAAACGACGTGAGGGGGAATTGGTGGCATTTGACGTTAATCTTTTTGCCTTTACTTCTGATTCCCTTTCATAGCTAAACTACGGTTTATTCTCCATGTAAGGGGAGAAATCTCACCACGACAATACCTGCAGGATTTGCGACGATGAAAAGGTGACAGGAGGGAAACCGCAAATGAAAGATGGATTCATGAATTGGTATCGCAATGTTCTCCGGAACCCCAAGTATCGCTGGTGGATTATTGCAGGCTCTTTAATTTACTTGATCAGCCCGATTGATATTGCCCCTGACTTCATTCCCATTATTGGCTGGATTGATGATGGTCTAGTGGCTACGCTGCTTGTCGCTGAGCTTTCTGACTTTCTTTTAACTCGCTTGAAGGGACGCAAACAGGAACGTGATGTAACGGTGGCTGATGCATCGACTGTAAACCCAGTTGATACTGAAGTGGTTGATGTTAAACCTCTTTAGGTCAAGTTGAGGCTAGTCGGGGCATTTTCTGGAGTAATTGAGGAATAGCGCCTTGTCCAGGTCTAGAATTAGAATTTTGTTTGGGGGAAAACGACTGATTCTGCAATGGACTTGATCGATGGAGTAGGGCAAAGGAAAATTCTGCTGCCCTAATTTTTTAACAACAACCGGTCGCGGCAGCCATTAAGGAATTGCGGCAGGCCCAGCGATAACACCGCTTCAGCATTCCATGCAATGAAACCAGATAACAATCTTTGCAATAACCTGAAGCAGATTCGTTTGCGGTTAGGTCTGAGTCAGCAAGACTTAGCCGCGATCGCCGGGGTTTCACGGCAAACCATTGGGGGCGTCGAGGCAGGACAATATGCCCCATCAACAGCGGTTGCGCTGCGTCTGGCACGCGCACTGGGATGCCAGGTCGAAGATTTGTTTTGGCTAGAGGCTGACTCGATCTCAATAGAAGCCATACCGGCCCGTCATTTTCCTGCGGGGCAAGCCGTACGTCTGAGTTTGGCGCAAGTCGGTGGCCGCTGGATTGCCTACCCCCTCCAGGGCAGTGACGCTTTTCGGCTAGAGATGACTCCCGCCGATGGCGAAGGAACATGTGGAGCCAACTCACCCACAATGCCCGTGCAATTATTAGATGATTTAAAGTCGCTACAGCGTACCGTTGTGATTGCGGGTTGTACTCCGGCCCTTTCTCTCTGGGCACGGGCTGCCGAACGCTGGCATCCGGGTCTACGAGTTCATTGGACCTTTGACAACAGTATGAGCGCGTTGCATCGACTCTGTCGCGGGGAGGTGCATATCGCTGGTATGCATCTGTATGACCCCATCACTCAAAGCCACAACAGCCCCTTTGTGCAGGCTACTTTAAAAGATACGGCTGCGGTTTTGATTAACCTAGGCAGTTGGGAAGAGGGCTTGCTGGTACAGGCAGGCAACCCTCTGAATATAAAAACCATTGCTGATTTGCAGCGGTCAGATGTCTCGATTGTGAATCGAGAAACCGGGGCTGGCAGTCGTCAGGTCTTAGAACAAGCATTGCAACAGGGAGGCATCGATTGTCAGTTCGTGCAGGGCTTTGAGCAGATCGTTCAGGGTCATTTAGAGGTAGCCCAGGCGATCGCCGCCGGTAAAGCAACGACTGGCGTCAGCACCGCCGCGATCGCTGCCGCTTTTGGGCTGGGATTTATTCCGCTGCACCGCTCCCGCTATGACTTGGTCATCCTTAAGCCCTACCTGGATGAAGCCCCTGTGCAGCAACTGTTGGGAACCCTAGGGCATCGGCGCGTGTTATCTCAACTAGAAGCATTAGGCGGCTACGACACTAGCCAGACGGGGGAAGTCGTTGCAACCATTGAGCCACCTCCCCCCCAAAAAGGACGCCGATCTCACCCCTCTGCTGGGTAAATGCGTCTCCCGTTTATCACCCTACGATTTTTCATAATGCCTATCCCCACAAAACTGAGATGCCTTTTTCAGATATCTTAGTTGTTACTATTTTTAATATTTTTTGAAATCACGGTAAAACCTTTATTCCACAAGGATTTTCAGGTGTGTTGAGCAAATATGCTTAACCTATCCAGGGCAGCTAATCCCTGTAAGATTAACGCTATAGGGCAACTACAGCGGTCGCCGTAAGAAACATGGCGATCGTGAGTTAGAAAGCCTACCCAGCATCGACGTTTGAGCGCTTGGTTTTGTTCTCAGCTTTCTGGCCGAAGCAATCAGACTAAATTTAGTGAACCTTCGTTCACTCCGCATCTCGTCAAGATGCGTTGTGTTTCCTGTCACGCGATAAAACGACTGTGCTCAAACCGCTTCACCCCAAAAGGTAAAGCAGTGAGCGGAGTCAAAAAGCACAAAATTGAAATGGACTGAGTCGAAATACGTTTTATCAAAAAAGGTATCAAAAAAAGGCGCTTACTTACTGAGCAACGGCTTCCAGTGTTAGGACATTTGGCAAGCTTAGACATAGAAGTGATTGCAGGTCAGATGACAAGACCGCCGCTTTTCTCGTCTTAGATGCAATGATCCGCACTAGTCAAGTCAAAGCTTTATCCTGACCTTGCTTTATTCTGACCTTAAGTTGTTTCCCCGGTTTTCCTGTGATTCTTGTGCTTCGTTCAATTCTACATCTGGTTCAATTTTTGCTAGTACCGATCTGCTTTGTGGCTGCTTGGGTACTCATGGGAATAGTTGTTTGGAGTTTGTGGATGACCCTCAGAGATATAGTGCAGCAGAGTCAGAAACTCCACCAAATTCCCTGTGCGAACTGCCGCTTTTTTAGCGATAGCTACCATCTTAAATGTACGATTCATCCAATCGAGGCCTTAACCGAGCACGCGATTAACTGTGGTGATTACGAAGATGTTCATTCGCAAACTAGAAGAGTGTCCTGAGTTCATCGCAGGGGATGGTAGCCTGTTGCAGGAGTTACTGCATCCTGATAAACAGCCAGTGGCGCTGCGCTATAGCCTGGCCCAGGCGACTGTGCCCGTCGGGCAAACCTGTCTACCCCATGCCTTAACCACCACTGAGGTCTACTACATTCTCAGCGGTGAGGGCGAAATGCATATTGATGACGAGGTGCAGGCTGTCGTTCCGGGGGATGCGATTTACATTCCCCCAGGAGCGCGTCAATTCATTCGCAATAGCGGCACGGCTCCTCTAGTTTTTCTCTGCATTGTTGATCCGGCCTGGCGCAAAACCGATGAGACAGTTTTTGCTGTTGATCCCAAACCAGGGTGAAACTGCGCCGATCCTCAATGGACGGATGCTTAAATCACGGGCCTTCTGGGTTCTGAGTTAGGCCCATCTCGTTGCTAATTGGGATGACGCCCTAGAGTTTGGTGCCTGCTGCCACCTGTACAAAGCTAATAATTTCCATACGCCCTGCTTGCAACTTCAGGTTAAGGATGCGGGCCAAAACCCCTGTACGCTCAAGCTGGCGTAAATCTGTTCTGGCGGGGAAGCCACTGGTGAGGGTGTCAATCACTGGATCGGCAACGGCCACATTATTGACCCAGGCTTTTGGCTCCACAAGCTGCAATTCCCGACCTTGATCAACAGCAAGGCCGGTCTCGATCAAAATATCGAGTCTTGCTGGATCGTTGATTTCTCGAAGAGAAATGAGCAGCTGAAAACGACCACTTTCTAGTAATTTAATCTGAGGGTTTAGAAACTCAAAGCGCTGAGCACGGCGGGCGTTATTATCTCCTAAAACAACCCGACTGCCGACTTGCTTCAGCCAATTGGTGACAGTGGGAGAGGCCAAGGCTCGATTCAGGTCTGCCTCGGTGAGAACCATTCGTGATGCAATTTGTAGGGGTTGGATGAGTTGCGTTTTACCCCGACGGCGAAAATTTACGGCAATGGAATCCGTTTCTAGCTCCAGGGTATCCAACCGAATATCTTGCCGCAGAAAGAGTCCTCGACCGGCTAGGCGCACCCGCTCAACCCGGCCTTGTAACAGCTGATGCGCTGGGGCATTATCAATTCGTACTTGCAGGCTTTCTACCTGGGTGAACTGCGATCGAATCGTGCGCTGGGCGACTGTATCGACTACAGTTCCTGTGGGAGATACCAGGGTGATTAAGCTGGCTAAAAAAATAGTCAGAAATTCCATTGGGACTGGATGATTAGGAGGCAAGGTTAAACCTAACACAATCAGACAGTTGCTTTGGCGAGATTGAGACAGTTCCCCACCGTAAACGATGGCAGCACTATGGATCAACTGACAATTCGAGATATTGGTGAACAGGGTCTTTTGGCCAAGTTGCAGCGCTTTTGTTTGGCAGGGGTGGTGGGGGATGATGCCGCGGTGTTGACGCCAGAGGCGGGCAAAGTGCTGGTGATCACGACTGATATGTTGATTGATGGGGTGCATTTTAGTGAGCAAACGACAACGGCTGCCGATGCAGGCTGGCGGGCTGCCGCTGCCAATCTTTCAGATCTGGCGGCAATGGGGGCAACTCCACTGGGATTGACTGTGGGGCTGGGGTTACCTGGTCGTTTGCCGGTTACCTGGGTAGAGCAACTTTACCAAGGAATGACGGAGTGTTTGCACCCTTATCAGGCTGCGATTGTTGGAGGAGATGTGGTGCGATCGCCCGTGATTACTCTGGCGATTACAGCTTTGGGTGAGGTGCCCCCGCACCACATTCTACGGCGATCAGCCGCCCAACCGGGAGATGCCATTGTTGTTACGGGGCCCCATGGGGTATCGCGGGCGGGCCTGGAGTTGCTCCTCCATCCTGAGCGTGGAGTTGACCTGGATGACCGCGATCGCCGAACTTTTATCCGTGCCCATCAGCGTCCTCGCCCTCGTTTAGACGTGTTGCCCCTCCTGTTCTCTCAATTTGAGTCAGCACCAGAGCCACTAGTCTCTATTCCCGTTGCAGGGATGGATAGTAGCGACGGCTTAGCCGACGCCATCTGCCAAATTTGCCGGGCGAGTGGGGTAGGGGCACGCCTCTGGCAAGATCACTTGCCGGTGCCTGCCGCTCTGTCTGCCTGGGTCGGCCAGGAAACGGCGATCGCCTGGAGCCTGTACGGTGGTGAAGACTTTGAGCTGGTTCTATGTTTACCCTTACCCCTGGCTAGAGCACTGGTGAATCAGTTAGGCGCAGAGGCTGCCATTGTGGGAGAAATCACGGCAGAAACGGGAGTGTGGCTGGTGACTGCAACAGGAGAGGTTGTGCAACCCCTCAAACTGGAGCAGGGGTTTCAACACTTTGAGCCGTGAGGGGTGATGTTTGACGCGTAGTCGCCGCTATTGTTTTCTATGAAGTGCTCTTAACAAGAAAACAAGGCGCTCTCGTGTTAACGGTAAGAAAAGTGTGTACGCTACTTTTTTTGCTTCCAAAATAACCCAAGACGTTTGATGCTTTTGGGGAGTAAGCTTCACTGATTACCAAGAACGCGGAAGACCTGGAAACAATCATCAGAGCAGGATAGGTATGAATGTAGTGATTTTGGGTTGTGGTTATGTTGGCAGGGCAGTGGCTGCTCGGTGGCGATCGATTCATCAGGTGACAGTAACCACAACAACCCTGGCAAAGGTAGCAGAGCTTGAGCCACTTGCCCATCGGGTAGAGGTTATCCGTAGTGAAGAGGTGGCCAGAATGCGATTGTTACTGCAAAATCAGCATCTGCTATTACTCTCTGTGGGCGCACCCCATCCCAACGCCTACGAGAGTACCTACCTGCAAACGGCAAAGACGATAATCTCGCTCCTACCTGACCTGCCTGATCTGCGCCAGATTATTTACACTGGTAGCTATGCCGTTTATGGAGACCAGCAGGGAGCCTGGGTGGATGAAACGACTGCGATCGCTCCCATTGGCGACAAAGGCCAAATTCTAGCTGAGACAGAGAACCTGTTATTAAGTGCCGCTACTCCTACCCGTCAGGTCTGTGTCTTTCGGTTGGGGGGCATCTTTGGCCCAGGACGGGAGCTGACTCAAATCTTTCGCCGGGCTGTGGGCACAACTCGCCCTGGAGACGGTCAAGATGCCGCTAATTGGGTACATCTTGATGATATTGTGGGGGCGATCGACTTCGCCAGTCATCAGGCTTTAACGGGGATTTATAACCTGGTTTGCACCGAGCCAACCACGACAGGTGCCGTGCTCGACCAAGTTTGCCGCCAACTCGGTGCTCCTCCGGTAGTTTGGGATGCCAGCCAACCCAGCCAACGGCCCTACAATGCGCGGGTTTCTAATCAAAAGTTACGAGATGCGGGTTATCGGTTTCGGTACGATCGCCCCTTAGCAATTTAATCCCAGAGGGTGGTGCTGTCGGGGTTGACCAAGCGTAGGAGTTTTTGCTTTACCTGGGCATCAAACACCGTCCATTTGAGTTTGGCGTATTCGCTACTTTCGGTAAAGCCAGAGAGAAACCCCAGGGGAATTTCAAACCCGCCTGCCTGCGATCGCCCCCCTCCAAAAAAGCGGCCCTGAGCATCTTGACCAAAGGCTTCTTTAATAAACTCGTCAGGGTCAAGGGTGAGTTTATCAGTGCGTAGGGAGCCAACTACTAGCTCCAGTTCCTCATCTTCATCATGGACAATGCCATAAACCACGGCTGTATGAACATTCTCTTCCGTAACTAAAAAGTCAGCAGCCTGGGGAATAGCATCCCGATCGTCATAGCGTAGATAACCGACCCCCGCAATCGAGAAGTTATTTTGCACCATGCGGTTTTTCAGTGCCCGCTCAATCACTTCCATCACCTGCCGCGATCGCGAAGACTGCAAAATCGCACTCAGCAGTTGAGTATCATAAAAACGGCTGAGATAAGCAGCGGCGAGAAAGTCTTCTTCCTGAGCTTGCCGCAGGGCGTTTGTATCAGAGCGGAGGCCGTGCATCAGCGCTGTGGCGCACTTGATGTGGTCGCGTACATTACGGTCGAGCTTCAGCAAGCCCGCCTGCAGGTATTGGGTCAAAATTGTAGCGGTGGCGCGAGTTTGGGTACGAATGTCAACAAACTCCGCATCCAATACTCCCTGGCTGCTGTGGTGATCAATCACGACCACTACCGGAATGCCAGCCTCTTGTAACAGTGGCATTAATTGACAGGTGGTACCCTGATTGTCAATGAGCACACATCCCTGATAGACAGACAAATCCCGCCCTTTGGCCGTTGGTAGGGGCCAGCGCTGGGCAGGTAAGCCAGTGAGCTTCACCAGGGCAATATTTTCCTGGTGGCTAAGAGTCCCCGCATAGACGATATCGCACTGAATATTATAAGTCTGAGCGATGAGCTTATAGGTCCAGGCAGATGAAAGGGCGTCGGGATCAGGAAAATCTTGCAATGCCACAATTTGCCGACTGCCCCGATGCTGTTCCAGGGTCTGTTGGAGGGCCTCAATCCGCTGGCTGGTTTCTTTCAAGGCCAGATTCTCGTAGGTGCTGGACAAAGTAGATTGGGCGGTAGCGAGTGCCGATAAACCCAGGGTAGATTGTGCTTTTGTGTTTGAAACAGCAACAGGCGAACTCGTTTGATCATCCATTAGTGTGCGTAAATCCACAGAGTAAATCTCGACTGAACGCTGCTTGAGCGGGCTGAGAGCAAACCCCTCACCGGCTAGCTTCCGCCCTCGGCGCGATCGCGGCTAGCCTCTTCCCTTCGATCTTCGCAAAAAAAATAGATTCTGTCATAGCTCACCCAGAAGAATCCTGAATCAAGCTGATCAGTCGGTGGGTAGGCGCAATTTTTGACAAGAGCTGGCTTGGCTCTGCTGACTGCTCAACACCCTCGGTGTAGGGGGTAAGCACCGTCAAAACCCGGGAATGAGGCTTTACTTAAATTTAGCCTTACCTCTGGCAGCCTAATAATAGATTGACAGGCCACTAAAATCATAAAAGTGGATCTGGGTTGAATTTTGCGCAGCCTCGTTGTCAAAATCTTTTTGGCAGAGCACCAGCAGCAAACCGTCTCAAGCCATACCACCCATTCAAACCACCCCTCCCAAGGGTCATCCGGCAGGGTATAGTTTTTCCATGATCCAGTCTCAATCGATCCAAGCCTCGCCGCCAATTCCTGAGTCGCCAATCCTTGTTGCCCAGGGGCTAACCTGCCGATTTGGTGGACTGGTGGCCGTAAGTGGTGTCTCCTTTAGCGTCAAACCAGGGGAAATTTTTGGCTTGATCGGCCCCAATGGAGCCGGAAAGACGACTCTATTTAACTTAATGACCGGGTTGATTCGCCCGTCGGGTGGGGCCCTATGGCACAAAGGTAGCGAAATTTCCTGTCTGCCGCCCCATCAAATTGCCGCACGGGGCATCGCCCGTACCTTTCAAAATATTCGGTTATTTGGCAACCTCTCTGCTTTAGAAAATGTCTTGATTGCCCAGCATCGACAGATCCAGAGTGGGATGATTGCAGGGGTGTTGAACCTGCCCAAAAATCGGCAGGAGGAGACCTCTATCCGCCAACAGGCGCTGGAATTGTTGGAGCGCGTGGGCATTCAACGCGATCGCATCCACGAAAAAGCCAGCAACTTTGCCTATGGGGATCAACGGCGGTTAGAGATCGCTCGTGCCCTCGCCTTGCAGCCCCAAATCCTGTTGTTGGATGAGCCAGCAGCGGGCATGAACCCTAATGAAAAGCAGCAGTTGACCCAGTTTATTCGACAGGTGCGGGCCGAATTTGACCTGACGATTCTTTTAATCGAGCACCATGTGCCCCTAGTCATGGGCTTGTGCGACACCATTGCCGTGTTGGATTTCGGTGAGTTAATTGCCCTGGGTGATCCCGCCGTTGTGCGCCAGGATCCTGCTGTGATCGAAGCTTATCTCGGTAGCGAGTAAGTGGTCAGGGTGATCAAGGCCAGGGTAAGGAGTAGCCTGATCTGGGCAGATTGCTTTGTCAGAAGTCTTGATAAGATCAATGCACTTTAGAAATCTCTATGGGCAGATTGGGTGACTAGACAGACAACTGGCATTGAAAAAATCGGCGCGATCGCCCAAAACCCCCAGCGATTGCTACGCCTGCTGCAGCGGTTTTATTGGCAGTTGGTGGCCAGCCCCCTCACGCGAGACAGTGCCGATGACCCCTATCACCAGGTTTTCCAGACATTTCTGCACACGGTTTATCAGCGCCCCTCTCCGCAGATCTTAGAACTTGGAGCACGTAACGTCAGCAATAATCCAACCCGTCGCCTGTTCCCCAATCCTGGGAAGTATGTTGGATTTGATATTCATCCAGGCGAAGGAGTCGATGTCGTTGGCGATATTCACCAGCTTTCCGCCTACTTTCCAGCAGATACCTTTGATGTGGTTTACAGCCTCTCTGTATTTGAGCATCTGGCTATGCCCTGGAAGGCAATTCTCGAAATTAACCAGGTCATGAAAGTGGGCGGCCTGCTATTTATTTCAACCCACCCCACCTTTCCAAAACATGAGTTGCCGTGGGACTTTTGGCGGTTTTCAGAAGCTGCCTTTGGTGTCTTGCTCAACCCTACCACAGGGTTTGAGCGGATTACCTCAGCAGAGGGATTACCTTGCTCAATTGTGCCTCTGGTACGCGAAGGCTGGATGAAGGGAATGGCTATTGAACCCGCAAATTTAGGCGTAGCCGTCCTGGCCAGGAAAGTAGCGAACACGGATGCCCGGCTCCGGTGGGATGTCACAACGGGAGACGTAACATCCGGCATTTATCCGCTTTAGATGCCCTCATCTCCCCGTCTCTACTCCCCACCCTCTTCGCTGCGGCCTTGATATACCGCAAGCTGGGAACGAATGGCTAAGCTTTTGTAACCAAAAGTTAAGTGCTATCATTCACTCCAAGATTCTTAGCCAGCCTGAATTCTACCCTGTCAATCTTGAGCGACTTAGCAGATGCCCCTATATTTAGATCGCACTTTCTTATCGACGGTACTTCCTGTCTTCGCACTGGAAAGCAGGTCGATTTCCTTAGAAACAGGAAGGATGATTGCTGTACCTAATCCTCCCTGAGTGATCGCTGTGACCGCTATCTCAAACCAGAGGGCACGGGTGCATTATCGCTAACCGTTGGCGGATGCGGCGGCAAACGTTGAGATTCTGGTGAATTTCAACCGTTTCTTTTCTAATGAAGGATTATCTTCCAGCTTTTTTTTAACAGAGAAGGTAAAGTTTGGCCATCACTGCCGAGTTCATAGGCAGTAAAACGCTGAAAGGCTGAATCGGACAACGCCAAGATTAAGTAGAGTTCAGTGAGCTGGATTGATTGATGTAACGTTACCTCCAAGGTGTGAAGGGAGACTGGAATGGAACTGGCGACAACGCTAAAAACCCAGACGGTGCGAGCCGGGATTCGTGAGGTGGGTATCAATGCTAATTACTGGTATCCGGTGGGGTGGGGGAACCAGCTAAAACCTGGGCATGTGACGCGAGTCATGATCTGGCATCAGGAGGTTGCAATCTATCGAACTTTGGATGGCCAACTCTTTGCGCTTGACAATTATTGCCCCCACAAGGGAGTTGCGCTCCATCTAGGTAAGGTCATTGGCGAAAACTTGGCCTGCCGTTACCATGGCTGGGAGTTCAATCAAGCGGGCGAATGCGTGAATATCCCCTATTTTCCGGCAGGGCAAAAACTGCCCTGCGCCAAGGTGCGTAGCTTTCCAGTTCAAGAAAAATATGGTCTGATGTGGATTTTCCCAGGTAACCCAGCTTTGGCCACCCTGACCCATCCACCGGAGGTGCCGGAATATGGGCAACCAGGCTGGTTGGATGTGTCTGTTACCGCAAAATTTGCAGCCCATTTTTCTATCTGCAATGAAAACTCCATGGATGTGTTCCATGGCTTTTTGCATGAGAACCTGCAGGGGTGGTTTGATCCGGTTTTGATCAAACTCAAGGAAACCGAAAACTCGGTGACGGCTGATTATCAGGTTTCCTATAAGGGTAGAATGGCAAAACTGTTGGGCTTGACGGATCAAGCAGATCAGGTGACGACACGGGTAGCATCGGTACAGTATCGTTATCCCCATTATTACAGCACACTCCAGGGTGTTTCCTCGCTTTACTTGATGCGTTGGCCCGTTAATGCAACCGAAAGTCGTTCGTTTGCGCTTTTTTTCTTTAAGTTAGATTTGCCCCAGTGGCTACTTTCTGCCCTCAAGCCCCTTGTCAGATCGCCGCTGCGACGCTTTATGCTACATCGGTTTCTGGCACAAGATATTCAAATGATGGAGAGCGAACAGCAGCACTATTTAGTAAACCCTCAGCGTCGCCAAGTTGAGGTGAATCCGGCGATTATTGCCGTGCAGCGGCTGATTATGCGCCAGTTTGAGCAGTATCAGCAGACCCTGCAAGAGGACTCCGCCAATGGGCACAAACCTGTTTCGCCCAGCGTCAATGCCCCCGTAGCGATCGCAGCAGATTGCGATCAGCCCAAGTAGAAAATCGCCGATGATAAAGGGAAATCGCTTAGAGTTTTAGAACGGGAACCTCCAGGTCGAGGTCTAACTCGTTATAGCCGCCTTTCGATTCAAAATAGAAAAGGAGCCGCTAGGCAAATATACTGTTGAGCGTGAGGCAAATTGCAGGTATCTAGACAAGCTACAGGTGAGAGGAGTTTATCGTGCAAGTTGTAAAAGACTATATGCAACGAATATATGAGTTTGGTCTGTATCCAGACGAGTATATTTGCCATAGTAAGCAGGGCAATCTTGTTGAGATTGAGGAACCCGCGACGGGAAAACGTCGAACCGTATTGACGTTTTGCACTAACGATGTGCTGGGCTTGACCCAGGATGAGTCGGTCAAGCAGGCGGCGATCAATTCAATTTTGAAGTATGGCACATCCAACAGCTCTTGCTCTGTGTTAAGCGGTCGAATTGATTTACATCGCCAGTTAGAGGAAGAAATCTCCGCCTTTAAACATTTGCCTCATACCCAGCTCTTTTTGAATGCCTGGATGGCAATGCAGGCGTTGATGGACGCCTTTTGTCATTTAGCCATCCCTGTACCGGGGTTTCAGCATACCCGCGAAACCCTGATTATGACGGATGTATTAAATCACGGCTGCATTGTATCGGCTCTGGCAAACGCAGGCAATCGCTCCGGTAAGCTATTTAGCCACAGTCCAAATGTTCGAGTGCGGGCCTATCGCCACTGTGATGCGGAGGATTTAGCCCGTAAGTTACAGCGCCATGTCCGCCCGGATGATCGCATTCTGGTCGTGTCGGATGCCGTTTTTTCGATGGATGGTGACTTAGCCCCCCTACCGGCGATGATTGATGTGCTGTCAAATTATGAGGGCAGCGTGCTAGTGATGGATGAGGCTCACGCTAGTGGAGCGATTGGGCCAACCGGTGCGGGGATCTACGAGCACTTTGGCCTATTGCCCCAAGATGCGATCGCCCGTGGCATCTCGCCTTTGATTATGACCACCTTCTCTAAGTTTGCGGCGTCTGCGGGAGCTGCCATTAGCAGTCATGTGACGGAGCTAATCCCCCTATTAAACGTTTCACCAACCTCCATCGGAACCATCTCACTCCCGCCTCCGATTACAGCCGCCGCTTTGCAGAGCATTCGCGTTGTGCGGCAACGGCCAGAGTTGGTGCAGCAACTGCAGGAAAATACCCGCTACCTGCGGGCGAAGCTAGCGGCCCATGACTTTTTGGCGATCGGTGAAACAAATGTGCTGCCAATTATGCTTCCCCCGGAGATTGATTTAAAGGTTTATGCCCGTGAGTTGCTGGATTATGGGATTTGGGTTTCTCCCATCTGGTATATTGCCAAACCCCGTCTGCGGGTGACGGTGAATGCCTTGCATACCCGTGAGGAGATGGATCAATTAGTCGCAACAATGGTGCAGGTGCGCGATCAGCTGTATAAACCAACGATTAGCGCTTGATGATGATGACAAGCAAGGAAGCTGCCGCCAGAGACTTGAACCACTGGTGGTCTTCCTTGTTGGCTAAATTCCTGGAGCTTTTCAATGTTTATCTGAAACAGTCTCAGGCCCCAAAGACTATGTCACGCTTTCTTTCTCAGCTTTTTGCCGCTTCTTACCTGCCAGAAAAGTATAGGAATTTATCATTTCCTGGCTGTTTGCAGAGATAATTTTCAATATTCAGCAGCGTATCAGCGTTTCTTAAAGTTTATGGCAAAACGCTACGTTCGGGTTCAGGCAACGGAAGGGCAGGTTTACTACGGGTTGCTGCAGCTCAGTCGCGAGGTGCAGGTACTGGATGCTCCCCCTTGGCTGAAAGGACAATTGACCGAGCAACTGCTCAGGCCTGAGCAGTATCGCTTATTGGCGCCCTGCTCCCCTTCAAAAATTGTAGCGATTGGGAAAAACTATGCGAGCCATGCGGCTGAAATGGGTACACCTGTCCCCAGCGAGCCTTTACTGTTTATCAAGCCGCCGACTACGGTCATTCCAGCAGAGGGTGAAATTCAGTATCCGGCGCTCTCTAAGCAAGTGGATTACGAAGGGGAATTAGCGCTGGTGATTGGCGATCGCTGTAGTCATTGCACACCTGAGCAAGCTCAGACCAAAATCTGGGGTTATACGATTGCCAATGATATTACGGCCCGTGACTTGCAACAGCAGGATGGCCAGTGGACTCGGGCAAAAGGGTTTGATACCTTCTGCCCATTAGGCCCTTGGATTGTGCGAGAAATCAACCCAGGGGCAAGAATCCAGACTTTCCTGAATGACGCTGCGCATCCAGTTCAGTCTGCCAGTATCAGTGAGATGGTGTTTTCTCCAGAAGCGATTGTGGCCTATATCAGTCAGGTGATGACGCTCCTCCCTGGCGATATTGTACTAACGGGCACACCCGAAGGGGTTGGAGCCTTACACGTTGGCGATCGCGTTCGAGTAGAAATTGAAGGTATTGGTAGCCTCACCAATACTGTTGTTGCTGGCAAGCAACAGCCGCCTAAGGAAGCAACCCAACACGCTGCCAGTAGCGACGACTAGAGCTGGCAATGGGAAACAGAAGTCAGGGGAGCAAAGGGCAGGAAGGGCAAGAGTGGCAAAGAAAGCTTGAAATCGTAGATTCACTCAATGGCAGAATGGAGAGCACTATCACGTTGACCCCAGAGAAAACTACGCCTCGGTGCCTGCGTGTCTCTGCCGTAAAAGTGCAGGTTGTAGAGTCGTTCTCATCCCTTAGTGATCGCAGCTTTGACCGATTCACCCAGAATTCTCAAAAACCAGAATTCTCAAAACCGGGTTTGGGCATAGGCAGCATCTGAAATGTAGGGAACCTCGGCATAGCGCCCCCGAATCACCTGCACCAAAGAGAAGATGGATGCGCCAATTACCCCCAGAAAAATCGCACTATAGATTACAGCGAGCGGTAAGGGCAAAGATGCACCGACAAGGCCACTGGTCAGGCCGAGCAGGTCAAGCACAATCCGCACCAGGGAAGCGGCAATGCCAAAGAGCAGGGCTTGCATGGTATTAAAGCGGATAAAGTGAGAAATTTTGTCGTTTCTAACAACCAACAAATAGAGTGCAAAGAAAATCACCAAGCCAGCATAGCCACCCAGGAAATAATTAAGTTGCCCATATACAAATAGGAAGGGCTGTAAAGGCAACAAAATCAGTCCTAAGAAGGGGAATAGAGTCAAAAGCAACATACCAAAACTAAGCGCCTCAATCATTGGCAGGGCGTAGGGCAGGGCTGCATAAAAACGATCTAAGCTTGTGGTTGTTCCGCGCCAGGTCATTACTTGCTCTCCGTTGAAATATATCGCTTTGGCCAAAAGGCTAAAGGCAAGGCTTGCTTGCTTCATGCCTTCCCCGGTTGGGCTTTTTGCCCTGCTGTTACCAGCGGTATCAGGCGACGGTGGGTAACTGTGCCTAAGCTCAGGATAGCGTAGCTGCCACATTCTGCCTCGGGGTTTGGGCAAAAAAGGACAAAGAGTTACTACAGCTAACAGTTTACCAATGGCCAATCGTCAAAGCACTCACTCATAGCGATCACGGAAACGGTATAGTAGGCATAGCGATCCGGCTATCCGCCAGGTGAACCGAAACGATCCTGGCTAGTTGGGTATTTCCCTGGATTCATTAGTAGTGAAGTTTGCCTAATGAGCAATGCTACTTCCATTCTGGAAGACCTGCTAAAAGCCCTACCTGCGCTGCATTCGCAAATTTATTTCAAGTCTTCTTTGACGGCGTTGTCCCACGCAATGGAAGATCAGGTGCTGGCAGGTGGCGATCGCCCAATTGTGATCGCAAGCTTTCAGCGTGAACGTTTTTACCGGCAAGAAGCCCATCGCTATCTGCGCATTGCAGAAAAAACCGATCAGGTGTATGTGTTAGCTGCACCCGAAACCGACTTTACCAGCCGCTCAGGCAACTATGAGACCATTGCCTTTCTGCCAACGGATGCCCTAGCCCAAGAGTGGCACCTAGTTGTATTGGGCACTCGCTATGCCACTTGTCTGATTTGTCGAGAGCGGCCCACCCATTCAGATAGCAACCTTTCCCTTGCCAACGACCAATCTCGCCGATTTGAAGGGATCTGGACCTTTGAACGTCACACGGTGCAGGTTGCCGCCGCTCTATTGCTGGATCGCATTCTCAGCTATCGACCAGAACTGGCGACAAAAATCGCTAAAGCGAAAAAACAGCTACAGGCCGACGCGATTCCTGGCTTTAACGTTGATCCGGAACCCTTTGCAGAACGCCTGGTTATCTATCTGCAGGCGGGTCAGTATAAGTTATTGAAGGCTTATCGCTCGATCTCAGCCCAAGAGCGCAAAGAGCGCTTGGTCAACTCCATCACGTCGGCGATTCGGCGATCGCTGAAACCAGCTGAAATCTTTCAAGTAGCCGTGCAAGAGTTGGGGCAAGCCTTGAACGTTTGTCGCTGCTTGATTTATCGCTGTAAAGAAACCGATACCAGTGTGACAATCCAGCATGAGTATCTAGGCAGTGGTGTCCAATCCCTAAAGGATCAGGTTTGGGATTTGCAGAATAATTCGCTGTTTCAAGCGGTGGTGCAGCGACAAGAGCGCGTCTGTATCCAGGCAACCCAGAATCAGCCCTGGTTGCTTGAAGATGGGCGCGTGGTCACTCCTGCAATCGAACAGGCCAAGCAGTGGCAGATTGGAGCCTGGATAATGGTACCCGTGGTCTACCAAAATCGGCTCATGGGCATGGTCGAACTGCATCTCTGTGGTGAAACCCTACGCCAGTGGAATGAAGACGAAGTAGAGCTAGTGGAGGCGATCGCCACCCAGATTGGGGTCGCCCTGATCCAGGCAGAGGCCTATGCCAATCTGGAGGATTTGAACCAACAGCTTGAAGCATTAGATCGAACTCGCAGCAACCTGATTGCTATCACTGGTCACGAATTGCGGACGCCCCTCTCGACCATCCAGGTTTGTCTAGAAAGCCTGGCCAGTGAACCAGATATGCCCATGGATGTGCAGCAGGTCATGCTACAGACCGCGCTCTCCGATGCAGAACGGTTGCGCAAATTGGTGCAAGATTTTCTTACTCTATCTGACCTTGAAAGTGGACGAGTATCCTGGCATATTGAGCCGTTGCCTTTGCAAGAATGCGTTGATTTAGCCTTGAGTAACATTCGCACCCGGCAACTTCAAACAAAGCTACCGACCATTTCGAGCCAGGTTTCGGAACAGCTACCCCTCGTGCGCACAGATGGAGAGTGGCTTGTAGAAGTTATTGCCAAACTTCTGGATAACGCCTGCAAGTTCACTGAAGCCGATGGCCAAGTGGTGATTGAAGCCCACCCCAACGGTGGCCAAATGATTGAGGTAACGGTCACCGATACTGGCCGAGGAATTGAACCAGAACGCCTGGAAGTCGTCTTTGATCGGTTCTATCAGGAGGAAGGCGCCCTGCGACGCACGGCAGGAGGAACAGGGCTAGGGCTGGCCATCTGTCGGCAAATTGTGCATGGTCTGGGGGGCGAAATTTGGGCCGAGTCCGCTGGCAAAGACCAAGGTAGTCGCTTTCACTTTACAGTGCCAATTTTTCATGGGCAAGAAGAGAAGCCCGTCGCGACTACAGGAGGGCGGGGCGGCTCCTCAGGTTCTTCTAAAGGGCGAGATTCGCGCCAGCGCGATCCCCAGGTGAATCGTCGCTGAGTAAGGAATTGGGCTGTCTCGGCGATATGAAGATGTACTCTGCTGGATGGTCAATAGGTGAATCGTCGCTGAGTAAGGAATTGGGCTGTCTCGGCCATGGATAGGAGCTGAGGCTTGGTTCCCTCAAATTGCAAACCTTATCAGGGAACCTTATCAAGAATCATTACTGATAAATTTGTAGAATCCTCTGAGTTTTTTGGCTATCAGAGTTGATGTCCTACCGACTCAAGACAGAACAGTCTGCCCAACCCATCAAAGCCAGTTATTCAAAATCAGCTTTCGTAAGCATTTAACTGGCTGCAGTTAAATCAGACACGGACGACACAAACCCCTGCTCTCAGTCTTCCTTTACAAAACTTAACCCTTTCTTATTGCGAAAGATTCTAAACTAATCCTTAGCAATTTATTGAGATTAATACTCAATAAGCTTTGTGGTTCATTATCCTTGAAAAAACCATGCAAACTTACGATAATCCGACAGTTAAATACGACTGGTGGGCAGGGAATGCCCGGTTTGCCAACCTATCAGGGTTATTTATTGCAGCCCACGTCGCGCAAGCCGCGCTAATTACCTTTTGGGCTGGTGCTTTTACCCTGTTTGAAATCTCCTGGTACAATCCTGCCGTTCCCATGGGTGAGCAGGGGCTGATCTTGTTGCCTCATCTGGCTACTCTGGGTCTAGGTGTTGGGAAAGGTGGAGAAGTTTTAAATACTTACCCCTACTTTGTCGTTGGGGCGGTTCACCTGATTTCTTCAGCGGTGTTAGGCGCGGGCGCTCTGTTTCACACCGTGCGTGCCCCTGAGAATTTGAAAGATGCCAAGGGGCCTGCCCGCCGCTTTCACTTTGAGTGGAGCGACCCCAAACAACTGGGCTTAATTTTAGGCCACCACTTGCTGTTTTTAGGCGCTGGGGCGCTGCTTTTGGTGGGCAAGGCCATGTTTTGGGGCGGATTGTATGATGCTGCTAGCCAAACGGTGCGGGTCGTTACGGCTCCGACTCTGGATCCCCTCGTGATCTATGGCTACCAGACGCATTTTGCCAGCGTGAATAATCTGGAAGATTTAGTCGGGGGTCATATCTACATTGCCATTTTGCTGATTGGCGGTGGCATTTGGCACATTCTGGTGCCCCCTCTGGACTGGGCAAAGCGCGTGCTGACGTTTTCAGGTGAGGCCATCCTATCCTATTCTCTGGGGGGCATTGCGCTCGCTGGGTTTGTCGCTGCCTATTTTTGTGCCGTCAATACCCTGGCCTACCCTGTGGAGTTTTACGGGCCACCGCTGGAAGTGAAGCTGGGTGTTGCCCCCTATTTTGCTGACACGGTGACCTTGCCGATGGGTGCCCACACTGCCCGCTGTTGGCTGGCCAATGCCCATTTCTTTCTGGCTTTTTTCTTTCTTCAAGGGCATTTGTGGCATGCCTTGCGCTCGATTGGCTTTGACTTTCGTCGAGTTGAGCGTGCCCTCAATGCCGTAGGGAGCGAATCCTAGATCGGAGTGAGCATCTGCTGCAATTGACATGGGTCAAGTTGCAGGGTGATTTTTTGCTTGAGTGCCCTAGTCAGAAAGCTGATGACAGATAAGAGGGCTGAACTTGGAGTGGGCTTTCTGACTGGCCTCTGTCAGATTTCGGTTGACAATGGCGATAACAGTTCTACCCCAGGTTTGCAGAGCGTGTCATTTTTAGGTCGATCGCAGCGATCGCGTCCCTTGTTACCAGGGAAATTGGTGCGCAGAATCATGTATCGCCATTGGTCTTCTCTTATGAATAACGTTGACATTGAGTAAACCCCATGACAAAAATTGGTTTGTTTTATGGCACCCAAACGGGTAATACGCAGATGATTGCTGAAGCAATTCAAGCAGCATTTGGTGGAGACGATGTGGTAACGCTACACGACATTGCGGATGCAGAGGTCAATGATTTAAGTGCTTACGATTGCCTGATTATTGGTTGCCCAACTTGGAATATCGGTGAACTTCAGAGCGATTGGGAAGGTATCTACGATGAGCTGGATCAAGTTGATTTTTCAGGAAAAAAAGTCGCCTACTTTGGCGCAGGGGATCAGGTTGGTTATGCCGACAACTTCCAGGATGCGATGGGAATTTTGGAAGAAAAAATTGCTGGCTTAGGGGGGCAGACCGTTGGCTATTGGCCAACGGATGGTTATGAATTTAATGAATCTAAAGCATTGCGCGATGGTAAGTTCGTGGGTCTCGCGATTGATGAAGATAATCAGTCGGAACTGACCGATACCCGAATCAAAAGCTGGGTGGCTCAGTTGAAATCAGCAATGGGTGTATAAGGCTAATGCTTGCTTAAAGCGTCAAACGTTCCCTGAGCAGGGAGCTTAAGCCCTGTGTTTCCCAGGCGTTGAGGGGCTGACTCAAGTTGAAGGGGCATGTGTTTGCCAGCATGGGTCTGCAAGCAACTTAAGCCTGAAACCTCAGACTTCTCTGTGCTATCTGCGCCCAGTTGGCCTCTCAATGATTTCTTCTCTACTCCTTAAGTCGGTCAGCGTAATTAATTGTCAGACGGGGGCGACCCTCCACACCCGACCACATCTTTCGTTTAATTGCACCCAGTTACTTAGCCCTATGTCTAAAATGCCCGATGCTCTTTGGCTCAACGTCAGCCCTGGCCTGAAGCGATTACACCAGCCCTTACTGCAATACCTGGCCCAAACAAAGCAAGTTGCCAGTTGGGAATATCGCCCCTCTCTGGATGAAGTCAGCTCTGTAGAGATGGCGGTGACTCTACTGCATGATTATTTGAAGCAGAATAATCGACCCATTCATCTGATGGGGCATAGCACAGGGGGCGCGATCGCCCTCACCTATGCCCGTCTTCATCCCCATCGAGTTGCCTCTCTCAGCATTCTCGGAGTCGGCGCTCAGCCGGCCATTACCTGGCATGCCCACTATTATGTACTGCGCAAGCTGTTTCCCTGTAGCCGTGAGCAGATTTTAGCCCAGATGACACGCAGCCTGTTGGGTCACTGTCCGGCTGCTCTAATCAAGGAGTTGGTGCGCTGGCTGGCCTACGATCTCGATCATTCTCCCTTGCCCCACTCCCTTCTAAGCATTGCTGAATCTCCCAAGGCCGGAGTGTCTATGCCACTGTTGGTGTGTGGCTGCCGCACCGATGCCATTGTAGACCCCTCGGCCCTGGCCGCCTGGCAGGAGTTGCTGAAACCGGGCGATCGCCTGTGGGAATGTCCAGATGGGCACCACTTCTTTCATTACACCTACCCGGCTCTAGTTGGGCAGCAAATTCGAGTCTTTTGGCAGTCTCTTGCCTCTTTAGAGAAAGCCGTTTCCTCACCAGAGAAAGCCATTCCCTCAACCTAGAGCATTCCTAACCGCTATGTTTCAACCTGTTTTTGTCCAGCTCATCCAAAGTCTGATCGTTCCTCTGTGCAGTCTCTTACCGTGGGGGTTGGGGTTACTTCTGATCTGGCGGGTTGGCGCTACTGCCCGCTTTGGAATGCGCTATCTGCAACGGTTACACCAAATTCCCTGCGATCGCTGCGCCTTTTATACAGGTGAGTGTCAGCTGAAATGCACGGTTCACCCGTTGACGGCTTTCTCAGAAACAGCGATTAATTGTCGTGATTTTGAGCCGAGCATCGCCTCTTCATCCAGATTGCGAAGCCTGTGCCCAGCCCATACAAAAGTGATTGAGATGATTGCCTCACCTCCTCTACACAAGGTTCGAGCAAAATGAAAATGCTTTACTCTACTGGGATGATTCTGCCAGCATTAACGATGCGAACTTTTCAGCGGCGAGACTTTTTGCCTCTGCGAGCCGATTTGCTCTGGCAAATTGAGCAGGGAGTGGTGCGATCGCTAACCTGGGATGACGAGGGCAACCCAATGACATTAGGAATTTGGGGGAAGGGAGATCAGGTTGGTCGATCTTTAACTCAGGTTAGCCCCTATCGTCTGGAGTGCCTCACCCCCGTAGTGGCTCAGGCCGTGGTTATGCAACCGGATCCGTTGGTCAAAATTGCCCATGTTCACTGCCTGGAAGCAATGTTAGATATTCTGCAACAACGGCTGGTGCAAGTTCGGCTGGTGAAATTCATTCATTGGCTTGCTCAGCGATTTGGGTGCGAGGTGTATCAAGGGCGCTTGATTGAGTTGCGGCTCACCCACCAGGAAATCGCAGAAACGATAGGCACCAGTCGAGTAACGGTCACGCGCTTGTTAAAGCAGTTAGAGCAGGAAGGAGCCATTCGGCGATCACGGCAACATTTGATTTTGCTCAATCAGGGCTAAGGGTTTTCTACCGCTTTTCAAATCCCTGTATTACGCTATATGAAGCTCCTTGCTTCTGGTTATGGTAGAACAAATTGAATCGCGTTATACAGTCACCTGGGTTCATCGTCTTAGTGAGATTCCCCAGACGGCGTGGGATGCTCTGGCTGAGCCGCTTGCTACCCCCTTCCTGGAATGGGAATGGCTGCAGAATATGGAAACCTCTGGTAGCACTACCGCCCAAACAGGATGGCTACCCTGCCATTTAACCCTCTGGCGTAATCGGACCCTTGTGGCGGCAGCCCCTCTTTACGTTAAGGGGCATAGCTACGGCGAATTTACCTTTGACCATCAGTGGGCTGACTTAGCTGCTCGCCTGGGAATTGAGTATTACCCGAAACTATTGGGGATGTCTCCTTTTACTCCGGCAGAGGGGTATCGCTTTCTGATCGCCCCGGGGGAAGAAGAGGATGAACTGACGGCTTTGATGGTACGAGCGATTGATCAATTTTGCGATCGCAATCACCTGTCAGGCTGCAATTTTCTCTATGCTGATCCTCAATGGCGGCAACGTATGGAGCAGCATGGCTTTGTCAGTTGGTTGCACCACAGCTACATCTGGCAAAATCAAGGTTATCGCACCTTTGACGACTATCTTGCCGGGTTTAATGCTAATCAGCGACGCAATATTAAGCGTGAACGCAAGGCCGTTACCCAATCGGGTTTAACCCTGCGAGTACTCACCCGCGATCACCTCAACCGCTCACTCCTGAGCCTGATGTATGACTATTACAGCGATACCTGCGACAAGTTTGGCTGGTGGGGTAGCAAATACCTGACCCGAAAGTTCTTTGAACAGCTTTACCCCAACTATTGCCATCGCGTGGTGTTGATTGGGGCCTACAGTGAAGTCAACCCCCACAAACCAGTGGGGATGTCCTTTTGCTTAACGAAGGGGCAAAATCTCTACGGGCGCTATTGGGGTTCGGCTCAAGAAATCGACTGCTTGCATTTTGATGCGTGCTACTACACGCCAATTGAATGGGCGATCGCCCAGGGTATTCAAACCTTTGACCCTGGAGCTGGTGGCCGACACAAAAAGCGACGGGGCTTTCCGGCAACACCAAACTACTCACTCCATCGGTTTTATCATCCCCAGCTGATGAAGATTTTTACCACCCATATTGATGAGATTAATCAGATGGAACAGCAGGAAATTGACCAGATCAACCAGGGGCTACCCCTTAAAGACGTTAACCCCTCTACCCTGTAATAGCTTGACTAGGCCAGCTAAACAAGCTCCCTCCATAGGATTAGGCGCTTTAGTTCGACTCCGTCAAGCGCTGTTGGATTGTGACAGGGCCTGATCACAGGAACGCCCAAAAACACAAAAGCGCCTGCCCTTCACTCGGAAGGCGGCTCAGCCTGCGGCTGGATGATTGAGTAAAAACACTCACACCTCACCGAAGAGGTTCCTCAAGGAGCCTACCGACTAATTCGGCAACTCAGCGGATACTGAGAGTGAGGGTCGTCAAAACCAGAAATATTGACTCGGATACAACCGTTACTGAAACACAACCAGTCGTGGTTGCGAGAGGCGTGCAGGCCTCTCAATAAAGAGGGACTAACCCCACTAGCCAAGGGGGGGAACCCCTCGTCCCCCGTCATACTGAGCTTCTGCAAGTGAATGCCTTATTCTTTCGACGCAACCACTTTCTCTTTAAACAACTTGCCGGCGCTGAATGCTGGGACACGGGTTGCAGGAATCTTAATTGGCTTGCCCGTTGAGGGGTTGCGGCCTTCCCGTGCCTGACGATCCCGGGCTTCAAAGGTGCCAAAGCCAACAAGCGTTACTTTATCCCCCGATGACACGGCTTCCACAATCGATTCCAGTAATGCACTCAAAACCGCATCAGCATCTTTTTTCGTTACATTTGCTTTTTCAGCAATTTTGTCAACTAACTCACCTTTGTTCATTTCTATGGATCCTCGCAATGGTTGCTGTGATTATACTTAAGGCTTTTAAAAGTGGCGCAACTTCGTTGTTTTTGAGACGGGTGAAATCTGCACCCAGAGCCACCAAAGGTAAGAAGGATTTATCTAATCGCCTCTGCCAACATTGGGAATATCCGGCCCTGATTTGCTAGAAAATATTTTAGATCGAATGTGAAAGTCTTTCTAGGTAGTGCTTTCAGCGTTTTCAAGGGAACCTGATGATGTTCCTGCATGCAGGCGTTGAGCTGGCAATCGGGCGAATGCACCCCCATCCGAGCCGTTGCAGGGCCACATATGTATTTAGAATTCTGATGTTTAATTGACGTGATTGATTGGGTGTTATTCATTGGGGCCATTCATCTGTTGAGCTTGACCTATGGGAGATTTACCCGCCATGACGCGATCGCAACTAAGAGCCGCTCTAGAGCAGCAACAGGCAGGAAACCTAGTTGCCGCAGAGGCTGGTTATCGACAACTCCTGAAGCAACACCCCGATCATCTCGATGGGTTGAACCTGCTAGGGGCGTTGCTGTATCAGCAGGGGCGCTATGACGAGTCGCTGCAGTGCTTTGAGCGGGTGCAGGCCCTCCAGCCTGACAGTGCTGATGCCCTCAATAGTGTCGGCATTGTGCTTCGGGCGCAGGGCAATATCACGGCGGCGATCGCCTGTTATCGCAGAGCGTTGACCTGCTCCTCCCCTCATCCCGAAATCTACAGCAACCTGGGAAATGCTCTTCGGGAAGCGGGTGAGCAAGTAGCGGCGATTGCAGCCTATCAGCAAGCTTTGGCTCTGAAACCCGACTATGCCGAGGGGCACAACAACCTGGGGGTGATGCTGAAAGATTTAAACCGTCTGGAGGAGGCCATCCACCACTATGAACAGGCCCTCAACTTTAGACCCGACTACGCCGAAGCCCATCATAATTTAGCGGCGGCCTATTACCAGCAAAACCGCTTGGCTGAGGCTGAATCCCACTATCGCCGGGCGATCGCCCTCAAGCCGGGCTATGCCGAAGCCTATCATGGCCTGGGAGGAGTCTGGCAGCGGCAGCGCCAATTTACAGAAGCGATGCGCTGGTATCAGCAGGCGATCGCCCTCCAACCCGACTTTGCTGAAGCCCGTTACGGATTGGCCAACGCGCTCCACCAGCAGGGGCAGTTAGATGCCGCCATCCAGGAATATCAGCGGGTTCTAGAATATCTGCCCGACTATCCTGAGGTGCATAACAATCTGGGCAACGCCCTGCAAACGCAAGGCCATTTCGAAGCGGCAATCGCCCATTACCAAAAAGCTCTGGCTCTACGCCCCATGATGGTTGAGGCTCTGGGTAATCTGGGGGCGGCCCTCCGAGATCGGGGCGATTATGAAGCGGCGATCGCCCAGTTTAAGCTGGCCCTGGCCCAGCAGCCTGACTCTGCCGAGATTTATAACCATCTGGGCAATACCTATGCCGCCCAGGGAGACTTGACGGCTGCGATCGCGGCCTATCGCCACTCCCTTCGCCTCAAACCCGACGTTGCCGAAGTCCATAGTAATCTCGGCAATATGCTGCAAAGCCTAGGGGATTTTGAAGCCGCTTTTCACCACTTTGATCAGGCGATTTCCTTGCAGCCCGACTACGCTGGAGCCTACAACAACCTGGGGATTGCCCTGCGCAACAGTGGCCGAGTCTCCGATGCCTTTGCGGCCTATGCTAAAGCCCTGGAGTGTGATCCCAACTGTGTCGAAGCTCGTTGGAATTGTGCCCTCAACTACTTACTAGAAGGCGACTTAGAAAAAGGCTTCGCCGAATACGAATGGCGCTTACAGTGGCAAAAATTTCGCCAGTTACATCCCCTCCGTCCCTATCCCCAGCCCTATTGGGATGGCAGCCCCATCGCCAGCAAAACTCTGCTGATCTACTGTGAACAAGGTCTAGGCGACACGATCCAGTTTATTCGCTACGTGCCCATCCTTGCGGCCCAGGGGGTCAGAGTGCTTGTGGAATGCCCGGCAGCACTGCTGCAACTACTGCAAGGGGTCGCCGGTATTACCCAACTCATTCCCCAAGGCGACCCCCTCCCCGACTTTGACTACCACATCAGCTTGATGAGCCTGCCCCACCGTCTAGGAACAACCGCGACCACGATTCCCGCAGATATTCCTTATATTCGGGTTACCCATAGGAGAGAACTGCCCCCTCCTCTGCACCAGGGAAGTGCTCTACAGAAAATTGGCCTAGTCTGGTCAGGAAACCCTGCGAATGCCTATAACCGTCAGCGGGCGATTCCCCTAGAAACGCTGCTCACCCTGGCAACCATCCCCGGTGTGCAGCTCTACAGCCTGCAAAAAGAAGTCACCCCCCCCGATGTAGCGACCCTGGCGGCCCATCCAGAAATGATCGATTTGCGGCCTGCCATGACCGATTTTGTTGATACTGCCGCCCTGGTTCAGAATTTGGACTTGGTGATTTCAGTGGATACAGCCGTGGCTCATCTGGCGGGTGCCCTGGGTAAACCCGTTTGGCTGCTGCTTCCCTTTGCTCCCGATTGGCGTTGGCAGCACGATCGCACCGATAGCCCCTGGTACCCCACCCTGCGAATTTTTCGCCAACCTGCCCTACAAGATTGGGATTCGGTTTTGCTGGCTGTGCGCGCAGCGCTGCAATCCACACCGACTGCAGAGAGTGCTGCCTCTGCTGCACCCCGATCTAAGACGCTGCAACTGCCATCGACCCCCCTCTCAAAAGCACAGCCCCTAACCCTTAAAATTGGGCCGGTTGCATCGCTTGGTGATGCAGCCCCGGCAACAAAGACCTTGACCTCCGCTCATCTAGAAGACTCGCAATCCTCCCCTTCTAGCCATCCACCTCTTCTTCAAGCTCCATCTCCAAAGCGTAAAACGCGAACTGCCTCCGCACCGCTTCCCCCGGAGCTATACACCGCTGTGCGCCACTACAACGCCGGGGAGTATGCCCAGGCTGAGCAACTTTGTCGGCGGCTCATTGACCAGCAAGAAACCGCTGAAGCCTGGCATCTAATGGGCCTCATTGCCCATCAGCAACGGCAGTTTGAAGTTGCGATCGCCCATTACAATCGGGTAATCGCCCTTAACCCTGACCATGCCGAAACCTACAATAACCTGGCCGTGGCCTATCAACAACAGGGCCAGTTAAATCAGGCGATCGCCTACTATGAGCAGGCCCTAGCCCTTGACCCCGACTATGCCGATGCCCATAACAACTTTGCCAATGCCCTGCGGGATCAAAACCAGTTAGAAAAGGCCATTCATCATTATCAGCAGGCCCTAGCCCTAGCCCCCGACTATGCCGATGCCCATAATAATTTGGGATTGGCCTACTACGCCCAGGGGCGCTATGCCCAGGCGGCAGCGGCCTATCGGCAGGCGATCTCCTTGCGTCCCGGTTATCACCAGGCCCACAACCACTTAGGCAATGCCCTCAAGGAATTAGGGGCTTGGGAGCAGGCCCTTGGCTGCTATGAACAAGCGATCGCCCTCAAACCTGACTATGCCAAAGCCTTTAATAACCTGGGTAATGTTTATCGAGATCAGGGCGACTTGACAAAGGCCCTAGCCCAATATGAGCGGGCAATTCAGCTTGAGCCCAACTTTGCCGAAGCCCATTGGAACAAGGCGCTCACTTACCTGCTACAGGGCGATTTGCAGCAGGGCTTTGCTGAATACGAGTGGCGCTGGCAGGTGAAACTGGCGAACTTTCGGCCCATGCGCCAGTTTGGTCGCCCCCTGTGGGATGGCAGCCCCTTTCCTGGTAAGACGCTATTTCTCCATGCCGAGCAGGGAATGGGGGATATTCTGCAGTTCTTTCGTTATGTGGCGATCGCCGCAGAGTTAGGTGGCCAAATTTTGCTGGAGTGTCACGCCCCTTTAACGCAATTGCTGCAATTTCAGCCCCATGTTCTGCGGGTCGTGCCCTACGGCAGTATGCCGCTGCAGTTTGACTTGCATGCGCCGCTGATGAGTCTGCCCCACATTTTGGGAACCACCTTGGCAACCGTGCCAGCCCAAGTGCCCTACCTGCAGGTGCCCCCCTGCGAGCGGCGCTTGCCCGTTGCCTCTCCAGAGGGGCCGCCTCCCCGCAAAGTCGGCCTTGTGTGGACGGGGAATCCTCAGAATCCCTATAACAAGCTGCGCCAAATCCCCTTGGAGCAGTTACTGCCCCTGGCCAGCCTGCCTGGCGTGCAACTCTATAGCCTGCAAAAGGAGATGCCGCCAGAAGATGCTGCCCTGCTCGCCGCACATCCTGAGATTATTGACCTGCGAGAGCAGATGACCGATTTTGTCGATACAGCCGCTCTGATTCAGGAATTGGATCTGGTCATTTCCATCGATACGTCAGTTACCCATCTGGCGGGAGCATTAGCCAAACCTGTGTGGCTGTTGTTGCCGTACACCCCTGACTGGCGTTGGCTACTGCATCGCAGTGATAGCCCCTGGTACCCTACCCTGCGAATCTTTCGTCAAACGTCAGCCGCCACCTGGGAAACGGTCATTGTCGAAGTGCAGGCCGCATTGCGCGTTGATCAACCCAGCCTGGTCCTCGCTCCATCCAACCCCCAACCGGCCCCCTCCTCGCAGCCACAGCAGGGCTTTGCTAAACAGCCATCAGTTTTGCCCGCCCGCCGCTCACCGGTGACACCATCGGTTACTGACCTGCATCCCCTTTTACACCAGGCGATGCAGCATATCCAGCAGCGTCAGTTTGCCGAGGCCGAGCGATTGTGTCGGCAAGTCCTGGGCAGCCGTCCTGAAGATGGGATGGCGATGCACATTTTGGGGGTCATTCTTTGTCAGACTCAACAACTGGAGGAAGCGATCGCCCTATTTCGCCAGCTTCTAGCCCAGCAGCCTGACCATGCGGAAGCCTGGAGCAATCTGGCCGGAGCCTTGCAGGGGCAAGGAAAAAGCCAGGAGGCGATCGCTGCCTACGAACAGGCGCTGGCTTTGCAGCCCAATTTTGCTGAGGCGCACCAAAACCTTTCCATCGTTCTGCGGGAGCAGGGCAAACTAGAACCTGCGCTCACCCATGCTCGTCGTGCTGTGGCCCTAAAACCCAATTCTGCCGAAGCCTGCTACAACCTGGGCTTTTTATTGCGTCAAATCGGTGATTTGGAAGGAGCAGTTGACCAGTATCGACGGGCGATCGCCCTGCAACCTGACTTTGTAGCCGCGCATAAAAATTTGGGCCATGCCCTGCTGCTCCAAGGCAACTTTCGCGAAGGGTTTGCCGAAAACGAATGGCGCTGGCAGCAAGAATACTGGACGCGCCGCCCCTTTAGCCAGCCCCAATGGCAGGGCGAAGACCTCACCGGTAAAACCATTTTGCTCCATGCTGAGCAGGGCTTTGGCGATACCATCCAATTCATTCGCTTTGCTGAGTTGGTTAAGGCCAGGGGGGCAAAGGTACTGGTGGAATGTCAGCCCTCCCTGCTGCGGCTGCTCGAAACCGTTCGCGGCATCGACCAACTGATTGCCCAGGGGAGTCTGTTACTCCCCTTTGACACGCATTTGCCCCTATTGAGTTTGCCCCATGTGCTGCAAACCACGCTGGAAACCCTGCCTGCTGTGGTGCCCTACCTTGGTCGAGGCTTGCCGTTATCGCTCCCCCCGAAAACGATGACCGCCGACGGGCTCAAAGTCGGGATTGTCTGGGCGGGCAACCCCAATCATCGCAATAACCGGTGGAGATCGTGCCAGCTTGAGGATTTTCTGCCCCTGGTCGCGTTACCCCATGTCCAGTTCTTTAGCCTACAGAAAGGAACCGCCGAGCAGGAATTACGCCAGCACCCTGATTTACCCGTTGTCGATTGGGGCCAGCAGTTTGAGGATTTCGCTGATACGGCGGCGGCGATTCAGGCCCTCGATTTGGTGATTACTGTGGATACGGCGGTAGCTCACCTGGCAGGGGCCTTAGGCAAACCTGTTTGGGTGTTGTTGCATTACGCGCCCGATTGGCGCTGGATGCTGGAGCGGGAAGATAGTCCCTGGTACCCCACCATGCGACTGTTTCGCCAAACCAGTTGGGACGACTGGACGGGAGTTTTTGCCCGTGTTAAAGCAGCTCTGACCGCGTTAGCCGTCGAAAAGGTCACTTTAGCAATCGGCGGTGAGGCGGAGGGGCAGGCAGATCAAGCTGGGTCGATGGTGATCCTGCGGTGCGAGGCGGAGGGGCACGCCAGCTTTGACCAGCCTACGGGGTCTGAGAGGGGCGTTCCACCGTCAAAACTGCAACCCCAGCCCGATCCTTCACCTCCTCTGATTCCTTGCCTTCTGACTTGGGCACCTGAGTTAGAGTCCGATGCTGGAATTTGGGGACTGCAGTGGTTATTACAACTACAGCGATCGCAGGATTATCGACCGTTCTTACTCCAGGTGGCTTCTCCCCAATTGCCGCCGCTCTATCAACAACGGTTTGGTCAGGTACACACGCTTGCAGGCGATCACCCTGGAGTTGAGGCAATGTTGCCGATGAAATTGTTAGAACATCCCCATGGCGTTGTGATCCAGCGTTTGCGCGATCGCCCCTTTGCCTCAGAACAGGCCCTTATCTGTGTGGGTGTTGTCGCAGATCGGGCGGACCTCAGTCCGGCTGCGATTGCTGAGAAATCCTGGGATTATCGGGTTGTGCCTTCTACTTGGGCGGCGCAGCAACTTCAGCAAGATGGAAAGGATAATGTGCGGGTTGTGCCCTGGGGAGTCGATCACAGTGTGTTTCATCCTGCGCCAAAGGCAGAGATTTGGGGTGATCGCTTTGTCGTTGTTTCTGCGGGCCAAGTCAACCCAGCCAACGGTCAGGATCTGGTGCTGGCTGCCTTTGAGGCATTTTATCGACACCATCCAGAAGCGCTGTTAGTCACCAGTTGGGATCAGGAGTTGCCAACCGACTTACCTGCAGAAGCCTTCTGCCACTTAGGGCGGCTGCCCTACCTGGAACAGGCCCAGCTAATCCGAGAAGCCTGCGTAGCGGTTTTTCCCAATCGTTGCTCTGTCACCAATCGCTGGGCGATCGCTAGCCTGGCCTGTGGGGTACCGACAATTCTCTCGGCCAATACCGGGCATTTGGATTTGACTCAGCAGAATTTGGGATATCCACTTCTGGCTCAGGAAGTAGTGACCACTGGGGAGTGCAAAATCGAGCGGGTTGGTTGGGGCGAGTCGAGTGTTGAAGAAATCTTGGAAAACCTGGAGCGCATCTATCGAAATCGAGAAGAAGCCGCCCATCGGGGGGCAATTGCTGCTGACTTTTTGGGCGATCGCACCTGGGCAGCTCAGATGCAGGCATTACTACAGCACCTGTCTTGAAAATGAAGATTTGATCGCCTGAAGTCTTGCCATCATCGCCCTACGAATTAAGATTAGGATATCTGGCTGACAGCCTGGCTTTTTCAAAGTGTAGCCATAGTCACCAAACTTAGGACGGGGTGCAGGGGTGGAACCCCTGGCTGGGGGCGAAGCCCCCACACCCCCTTAAACACAGTGTCCTAAGCCACCTGGCGACAGCTATAACATCATCCTTTCACTCAAACGTCCTCACACACTTGTATCGTGCTATAACCGTCACCATAAGAAACATCGCGATCGCGCATCAGAAAGCCTACCAAGCATCGATGTTTGAGCATGTGAGCCAGCTTTAAGCCTCTCGTTGCACAGTGATGATATTGCCAGTGAGGTTTTCAAAGGTGTCATCGTGGCTGATCACGAATAGTTGGCGAAAGGTTTTAATGTTGCCGATCGCCTCCGCCAGGTGTCTACGCCGGGGGCGATCCATATTGGTTGTGGGTTCATCAAAAAAGGCCACATCGAGATCTGCCAGAACTTTGAGCAGGGCCAGACGCACGGCCAGGGCCGCACACATCTGCTCCCCCCCCGATAGGTTGACAAAGCGGCGAGTATGGGCCGCCTCGCGCACCAGAATTTCGTAGTCGCGGGTCCATTCCAGGCTGACATTAGGACGATTGAGCAACTCGCGAAACAGCCGATCCGCTTCCCAGGAAATCCGCTGTACATAGCGCTCGGTGATGCGTGGCCCAGCTTTTTTGTAGCTATCGCGGGCGAATTTAATAAAACGTGCCGTTTTTTGTTTTAGCTTGAGTTGCTCTTCAGCCCCTTGTCGTTGGGTTTGCAATTCTGTCAGCTTTACCAACTGCTGGTGTAATTCCTGGAGTAGCTTTTCTAAATCAGGGAGGCGGGCTTTCAGGGCAATCGCCCGATCGCTTGCCTGCTGATACTCAAGCTGTAGGGTTTGCAACTGGATGGGGTCGAAACTGGCTTGCAGGCAATCTCGATCAGTCGTAAGGGTTTGAATTTGGGTTTGCCAGGTGGCTAACTGCTCCTGGGTTTCTTGGACCTGCTGTTGTTTCGCCTTGCAGGTGTTGGCCAATTCTCGATAGGCTAAATACTGCTGATAGGCAGCTTGGTGAGCCTGACGAATGGCCTGTTGCGCCTGCACCTGCTGCTCTAAATTGGCAAAGGCGTTGAGTTGGGTTTTGATGTGGGAGATCGCGCTTTGCTCAGTTGCAAGACGTGTTTGCAATGCAGCGATTTCAACCGGCAGGTGAATCGCCTGTTCCAACTCTTGCTGGAGCAGCCGACACTGGCCACGGGGATCGTTAAGTGCTTCTAGCTGTTGACGCAAAATCTGTTGCTGGTGCTCTAAAGCGGGCTGAGCCGCCACCTGAGCCTCCATCTGGGGCAAACTTGCCTGAATCTGGGCGATCACGGCAGCTTGCTCTTGGCGCTGAGTTTGCAGCCAGTCCAGGTTCGCAAAATCAGCCTGATACTGGCGAGCGGTCTGCAGTTCCAAATTAATCTGCTGAAGTTGCTGCTCAAGTTGGGCCGGTTGGGTTTGCTGGCTTAAATCCGCCAAAATCATTTGAATTGCATGCAACACCTGGGTTTGCCAGTGGGCACCCTGCTCCAGAGTACTCTGGATACTAGCCAGAGCTGACTGCCACATAGGGGCGGCAGCTTGCATTTGCTGCAGGGTCAAGATTGCCTGGCGGATTGCAGCTTGCTGCTGCTCCCCGGTGAGGGTGGCTTGCTGCACCAACTGGCGAAGCTCGGTTTCAAATTGTTGGGCCGCGGCAATGCGGCTGAGTTGCTGGTGCAGACGCTGCTGTTGCTGCTCGAGGGTGGGGATGCGCTCGACCCAGGGGGCAAGAATCTGGATTTGACTAATTTTTTCCTCCAGACGGGTGAGCTGGGCCTGTTTTTGCGCCAGGTTGTTGGTTTGGCTTTCTAGGGTTTGGCGCAGGCTGGCGATCGCCTGAAGTTGCTGCTCGACTTCGCGGAATGCGGCCTCCTGGGCTTCCTGCTGGGGGATCTGGGCGGTGAGGTGGGCGATCGTCGTTTGAGTCTGTTCCAGCCGCGTTTGCTGACTGTTAAGAGCCGCTAACTGCGCCTCTAATTGGGCCAGATGGTGTTGTTTCTGGCTAAGTTGCTGGTGCAGCAATCGCTCTTGCTGGCGGTGTTGCTCCAGTTCAGTCAGTACCTGCTCGGCCTGCTGATAGGCCTGAAATGCTTCGCGCTGGCGCGTGCAAATTGCCACAGCCTGCTCGGCTTGGTGTAGATCTGCTTGCTGCTGTTGCAAAAAAATAGTTTGGGTATCGATTTGGGTTTGCAGACGCTCGATTTGAGCAGCTATTTGCTGCACCTGTGCCGCCTGCTGAGTCAGTTGTTCAAGCTCCTGGCGCTGCTGTTGTAGGGTCGCTTCTAGTTGCTGTAACTCTGCTTGAGCCTGGTGTAACTCCGCTGCTTGAACCTGGTGTCGTCGCTGCAGTTCCTCAAATCCTTGGAGGGTCTGGTCGTAGTGGGCAATTTCTCGTTCTAGTCGCTCGATCTCCGCTTTGCCGTATTTTTCCAGGGTGGCTAGTTGCTGATAAGCCTGGCGATACTCTTCCAGCTTGAGAATCCGGTCAAAGATCTCGCGCCGCTCTCGGTCAGTTTTGAGAAAATCCACCGTAAAGGTACCCTGGGGAACGCCAATGGTGCTGGCAAATAAGCGTCCTAAATCGGTACCGCGGGGCATGCCAAACTGGTCGCAGAGCCAGGGCATGACTTCATCATCAATTCGGCTGTAGTCGAGTTTTTGCCCCAATTGGGGGTCGTAGATGGTGTAGCCCGTGCGGGTACAACGCTGAATTCGATAGGTGCGGCTATCTCGATTTGAGATAAACTCGACCATCACCTGAGCACTGGCGGCCCCGTTACGAATCAGGTCTTCGGTGGTGTAAGCCCCCCGATGATTAAACAAGGCCCAGGCGATCGCCTCCAGAATGCTGGTCTTCCCGGCCCCATTCTCGCCGCAGATCGCGTTCATCCCCGGTTCAAAGACAAACTGGCGATCGCGGTGGGATTTAAAGTTTTTCAGGGCAACCGAAAGGATTTCCATTGCTATGACCACAAAATTGCCATTGGAACTTGTTTTTTCATGGTCTCCTAGATTGAAGGTTCAACTCGTCTTAATTTAATGGCGCGAACGGTCAGAGCGATCGCATTATCGATTTTTTCAGCATAATCTAGCCTTCTGTCAATCAACAGCTCACCATGGCCACTTGCTGATCTTCCACGACTACCACAGGCAAAGGACTTGTTTCTAACACCGCCTGCGATACAGAGCCAACCAACATCGCTTCAAAGACGACCTCAGCAGGTAATGGGTGGGTCTATTTTGCAATCAGGCTTAGTTAATGATCAGCTTCCGCCTGGTTGAGTTAGCAACCTTGTTCAATCCGTTCAAAGATATGCAGCAGATTACCGTCAGGGATGTCGGAGATATCTACGCCAAAGACTGCTTGCACCTTTTGGGCTAAATCAACGCCCTCTTGCACACCTTCAAAGTCAGAGAGGCACGACTCATCGGAGATAAACACAGGGTCCTCTGGCCCAAAGCCAAGCACCTCTGTCAAAAAGCGTTCGGCAATGACTGCATGGGCCTCAATGCCTGTAGTTGGGGCAAAGGTAATTGGCATCTTTGTCCCTGGGCGGGGCAAATCACCATGACGCTGCTGGTAAGAGTCGAGCGATCGCTGCAGATCTGCCATGGCTGCTTCTGGAGTTTCTCCGAGGCCGTTTAGCGTCCACCAATTAATTACCTGCGCCCGATAGGAAGGCCCTGAAACGATCCCAGATAGTTGTTTCGGCTGAGAGATCCGAATAGGGTAATCCTCCACTGTCCACTCGCGCTTCCGAAACGAAAGCCAGTATTTCCAGATTGCTTTCACTTGTTCCATCGCATGGGAGTCCTATCGCTGAGGAAAACTATCCATAGCCGTCGATGCGATTGTGAGGGCGATCGAAAGCCTTAATTGAGGTATCTTTTAGCCCTGAAACCTGAACTCTGATACCTGCCCCCTGCTATACCTGAGGTCTCCACCCTCCCCGCAAAAGCAAGTTCTCTGCCAAATTGACAGAGAACCCTACAGACTCAAGCAAATCTGGCAATGCGCATGTTAGGACATTTGGGTAAAAGAGAACCTACAGGGGCGCATTCATCGGCAAGGGTTCCACCGTCGCACCCTATCCTAACCTTAATTCGCACTGCGGCATCAGCTTGCCGCCTGTGCTGGTCGCTGACCTGAAACTGGGCTAGTAGTGGCCGCTGGGCTGGTGGCGGTATCTGCGGCCCTTAGCTCAATATGGTTAAGCAAGGTGGTAACAAAGGCAAATAGCAGAAAGGGTAAGGAAAGCACCAAAATAATCCCAACTGTTGCCAGGGCATAGTAGGGCTTACTTGCCCCCATCATGGCCATAGCGGCTGCCAGACTGATAAAGATAACGATTAACCAAACGATAATTTGACCATAAATATCACCGAATGAAAGAGTGCAGACTATTCGATATCTAGAAATATTGCTCATGGGCTTCCCTCAGAGAGAAATCTGCTAAAAGCTTGTCGTAAGTCTATAAGGTAAAGCTTTCAGAGCGTAGCGGAAGCTTTCTAAAGCTTTTTGAAACCTTTGTTACGTTGCTTCATGATTAGTGAATCAGGATTTTGGGAAAAAGGTTAAACTTCACGCAGCAGTGGTTGAAAGGTTTTGCCGCCACAACGCCTTAGAGTTTAAGTCTGACCTAAGGATTGTGGAATTTAATCTCCCTTGTTTCTGATACTTTTCCAAGAGTCCGCGCTGCTACTCTCCTAAACCTGGGAGAGGCAGCCAGAGAATGATGTTGACAAATCTTAAGACGCGATTCATCTTTGGTTCCCAGTCCAGTTTGAAGCCGTTTTTTCCCCAGACGGTTAACCTGTAGATAATTAAATTGTGCTTTGGTTTGTATTGCTTGTGTTCTCTGCTGCGATTAAATTCTAATGATAAAAATCCTGAAAATCTAGGAGATTGGAGCGATGAGTGCTATGCTCCCTTCCATTTTGCTTTTATTTGACACCAGTGCGCTTTTGGCTAGTAGAACGCGAGAATGGCAGCTATTTTCGCGGATTGGTGACTGTTATCTCCCACGGGTCGTCTTGCAGGAAATCAGTTTTCTCCGCGATCGCGCCTCTGAAACCACAACGGAAAGCGCCGTTCGCGAATTTGAACGGTTTTATCCCACCAGTGGTTGGCGACAGACCTCGTCAATTGCTTCTCACCCTAAGTTACGCCCGGCGGAGGGGCACGCTCTCAGTAACCGTGCCCGGGTTGCTTTGGCGGTGGCCCAAACGGCTTATGGGCTAGCTCGCAACCACCCAGATAGCTTGGTGGTGTTGGTGGCGAATGATCAAGGGTTAACCCAGAAGGTGCGATCGCTAGAGTTGTCAAATCTATGTGGCATTCCCCTAGCTGCACTGATGCAGTGGCTGCGCACCCAACGTCGGCCTCAAGCTGTAAACCACCAACTGCAAACAATGCGCTTAGAAATTGGTGAGTTTATGATGGTAGGCTCGGGCAATCGGTATCGCTCACCTGCTGCAACAGCGGCGGTCGCAGGCACTCACGCCACTACCACGCCACCCGCGCTCAGACCAACCCGTCGCTCTCCAGTCAACCAACGCTCACGCCGTCGCTCGTTTAACCCCATAGGCCTGCTCTCCCGACTGATTACCTTAGGAATATTGATCACTTTGGGAATGGCAGTTTGGCGTGTAGTCAACCCAATTAGCTTTAATCAGTTCTGGCAACAGCTTCCCCTACCTAAACATCAGCCTAGCCGCCGATGAGTGAGACGATGACATCCACTGGGCGGCCCTTCAGAATAATTGCAAAGCTGACCTAGCAAAAGTTTGAAACTCTCTAGCCTGGATTACTCACCAAGCACTGAAACCTTGATGGCAGAAACACCTCAAAATACAGACTGTTTTTTAGACAAATTGCTAGATTGGCCTCTTGGTAAGTCTTCCAGCAATTTTCTGAAACCCTTGCTGAAACCGACATTCCGCCCTTTGAAGTGTCACATTGAGAATTTAGCCGCATAATTTTCTGAAGGCTTTGGCAAAGGGGGTGCAGTATTAGCAACGAGTTAATCGTGGAAAACCTAGACCATCTGGGCATTGTTGCCGGATTGGTAGACGAGGTGGGCATCGTGGAGCAGGTCAATCAATCCTTGGGCGAAGACCCGCGCGAACGGATTAGCCCAGGGGTAGTGGTAAAAGCCATGATTTTGAACGGCTTAGGGCTGACCTCGGCACCGTTGTATCTGTTTGAGCAATTCTTTGTGGGCAAAGCCTGCGAGCATTTGCTGGGGGAGGGCGTTGTGGCAGAGCATCTCAACGACGACCGTTTAGGACGAGTGCTCGATGCCCTCTATGAAAGTGGCTTGAGTCCATTATTTCTGGCGATTTGCTTGAGGGCTGCTCAAACGTTTGGAGTCGAGCGTCAAAGTGCCCATCTCGATGCGACTTCCTTTGCGGTCGAGGGGGCTTATCTGGAGTCAGAGGTCGTTGGGAGTGCTGCCCCGGTTCCCATCACGATTACCTATGGCTATTCACGAGACCATCGACCCGACCTGAAGCAGTTTGTGATGAACCTGGTGTGTTGGGGCGATGGCGATATTCCAGCCTTTGTCGAGTTAGCCGATGGCAACCAATCCGATAAGACCCGCTTTGCTGCTTTGCTGCAAGCGTTTAAGTCCCAGTGGAACTTTGAGGGGTTGTATGTGGCTGATTCTGCCCTCTACAGCCAGGACAATCTCCAGCAGTTGTCAGGGGTGCAATGGTTAACTCGTGTGCCCTTGAGCCTCAATGCCGCATCCGAGTTAGTGAATCAGTTGCCCAAAACAGCTTTAGCACCTACAGAACTGGAGGGGTATCAAATCGCAACCGTTTGCTGTGACTACGGTGGGATCAGACAACGTTGGTTTGTGGTCGAAAGTCGAGCGCGAAAACAGGCGGACCTGAAACAATTAGACAAGACTCTGGCAAAAGCGACAACTCACTGGCAATCGCAATTACGACAACTCTGTGCTCAAGAATTTGCGTGCGAAGCCGATGCGTTGGCAGCCCTCAAGCAGTTTGAGCAGAACTTACCCTGGCATCAATTGGTAGACAAGGGAGTGAAACAAGCATGGCACTACGCGAAACCAGGCAAGCCTAAACCCGATACTCCACCCAGTCGCATCACCTACCGGCCGCAGGCTTCGTTGACGCTCAACTCCAGCGTTGTCACCCAACAGCCGCAACGGGCAGGACGCTTTATCCTGGCAACCAATGTCTTAGAGTCCGAGCAATTGAGCCAGCAACAGGCACTCGCAGAGTACAAGGGGCAACAAGGCACTGAGCGCGGCTTCCGCTTTCTCAAAGACCCCATGGTTTTTGCCTCCAGCGTGTTCCTCAAATCTCCAGAACGGATTATGGCACTGGCTATGATTATGGGCTTGTGTTTACGCGTGTACAACCTGGGACAACGCCAACTGCGCCTAGCCCTGCAAACGGCAAATCAAACGATTCCAAATCAACTCGGCAAAGGCACGCAGTCTCCAACCTTGCGTTGGGTGTTTCAGTGTTTCATGGCTGTCCACTTGGTTGTGCTTAATACCGTCAAACAGGTCGTGAATCTAACGGACGAGCGCCAACGCATTCTCCAGTTTTTCGGTTCCGCTTGTCGCCAGTACTACTTGCTGTGTTGAGGGGGCTGTTAATCCTTTTGTGCCAGTTGGAAGTGCGGAATATGGGGTGAAAGCCCTACTAAGAATGGATCGAATGGATCGAGAAATCTTTCGATCCAATTTCGATCCAATTTCTAACCAAAATGGCCAAAAGTGGCATAACAGCGTCTAGCCCCAGGAACTCAGAAAGGCTCTGAATCACTTTGTTGATGGGCGGTACAGCTCTTGACCTGTATGGGTTTGAGAGAATGGAGAATAGGAGATTCGAACTCCTGACCTCTGCGGTGCGATCGCAGCGCTCTACCAACTGAGCTAACTCCCCAAGCGTTGGTTATTCTAGCACTTGTTTTTAGGCCATTACCATCACCTCATTCCTAGTAGCTCGAAAAGTAAATTCTGCACCGTTTGTAGCGCTGGCTTTAGCCTGCAACGCCTAAAGTCGTTACTTCTAACGTTGCGAAACTTTATGGTTGCTATACTAGTGTGCTGGCTTTTTTGCCAAGTGTTGCTTGAATCCGGTCAATTTCGAGATCCGTTAGATAGTCAACCGCCCAGTTTGCGCAGCGTTGCAGCATATGAAAAGGATAGGAGTTGGCCACACCCACAACAGAGATACCGGCTCGCTTAGCTGCTTCAATTCCAGGAAAGGTATCCTCAATGGCCAGACATTCTGAAGGCTGCAAGTTCAAATCAGGATTTTGCTGATTGAGCAGTTCAATCGCCTTAAGGTAGCCATCGGGTTCGGGTTTACTGGCCAGATTAGCATCACCAGACACAATCACCGAAAAATGTTGCTGCAATTGAGCACGCTGCAAAACCGTCTCGATCTCAGCCCGCAGTGCCCCGCTCACAATCGCCATCTGGAGATGCGCTGCTCGCAGATAGAAGATGATATCTGTCAAGCCTGAATAGATCGGCAGTGTTTCAAGTGCTTGTAATTCACGCAGGTAAGCGGCTGCCTTACGAGCAATCAAATTATTGAGGAAAGAATCCGTCACAAATCGACCTCGTTGAGCAAAGAGGTCGGCTAAACAAGCGCGATCGCTCCGCCCCAGACAATATTGGCGAAACTCACCGGGTTTAGGGCGTAGGTTTTCTTCAATCAACAGTTGGTTCACTAAGCGCTCGTGAATGGGCTCGTCATTAATAATGACTCCGTTAAAGTCAAACAAAACAGCCTTCAGGGTCATGGGCAAACTTTACGCTACTGCTAACTATTGCTGCTCTATTTCAGTCATAACCTAAATACAGGATTAGATGCCAGGCTTGCAGCCCCCTACAGAGGACAACTCAACCTTCCTATCCCATTTTGAATTTTGGATTTGCGATTTTGAATAGTAGAAGCACCAAGATGGCAAGCGTTCGATCAGCCGACCCAGCCCCTGGGTCGTTGATCATTTGGTTTCGTCCTAAGCTTTCTGAGCAAAGCTATATCTGCCCTATCCTGCATTTCAGTCGGTCTCACTACTTGGCTCAGGGAAACGAAAGCAGCGCCCACGAAAAAGCCCCCACCTTGCGGCGAGGGCTAAATGCTACGTGCGCAAGCTTAGGTTAACCAAACTTTGCAGCCGTTGAGGCAATCAAAAAGGCTGCATAGGTCACGATATAACCAACCGTGAAGTGCGCTAACCCAACTAACCGTGCCTGCACAATAGAGAGAGCCACCGGCTTATCCTTCCAGCGAACCAGGTTTGCCAGAGGAGTGCGCTCATGGGCCCAAACCAGAGTCTCGATCAACTCTTGCCAGTAACCACGCCAGCTGATTAAGAACATGAAGCCAGTTGCCCAAACTAGGTGCCCTAAGAGGAACATCCAAGCCCAAACCGCTAGGTTATTCATGCCGAAGGGATTATATCCGTTGATTAATGGCCCAGAGTAGAGCCACAGATAATCCCGCAGCCAGCCCATCAGGTAGGTCGAGCCTTCGTTAAAGGAGGCCGCGTTACCTGACCAGATGGAAAGGTGTTTCCAGTGCCAGTAGAAGGTGACCCAGCCAATCGTGTTCAGCATCCAGAACATGGCAAGGTAGAAGGCATCCCAAGCAGAGATGTCACAGGTACCGCCACGGCCAGGGCCGTCACAGGGGAAGCTGTAGCCAAAGTCCTTCTTATCAGGCATGAGCTTAGAGCCACGAGCATCCAACGCACCCTTGACCAAAATCAAGGTGGTGGTATGCAAACCAAGGGCGATCGCGTGGTGCACCAAGAAATCCCCAGGCCCAATTGTCAAAAACAGCGAGTTGGTACCGCTGTTAATAGCATCCAACCAACCTGGCAACCACACATTACCGGCATTTGGCCAGGCAGTTGTGGCAATGCTATTGGGGTCAGACAGCAGGGTTTCTAGCCCGTACAACACCTTCCCATGGGAGGCTTGAATGAACTGAGCAAACACTGGCTCAATTAGAATCTGTTTCTCAGGGGTGCCAAAGGCAACCACCACATCATTGTGGACATAGAGACCTAAGGTGTGGAAACCCAGGAAAAGAGAAACCCAACTCAAGTGAGAAATCAGCGCTTCCTTATGCTCCAGCATTCGGGCCAGCACATTGCCCTTGTTTTGCTCAGGGTCATAATCCCGTACCAGGAAAATGGCACCGTGCGCAAAAGCACCCACCATCAAAAATCCAGCAATGTACTGGTGATGGGTATACAACGCTGCCTGAGTCGTAAAGTCCTTCGATAGGAAGGCATAGGGGGGCAGCGAATACATGTGCTGAGCAACCAGAGAAGTGATCACACCCAGACAAGCCAGGTGCCAACCCAACTGAAAGTGCAGCGAGTTGTTATAGGTTTCGTAAATGCCTTGGTGAGGCATATTGAAGGGGCCTTCGACTGGACGACCAAAGAAGGTCTTTGCATCCATCATCTCTTTGATGCTATGCCCGATACCAAAGTTCGTCCGGTACATATGACCGGCAATGATAAACAGCACAGCGATCGCCAGATGGTGATGAGCAATATCTGTCAGCCAAAGAGACTCAGTCTGAGGGTGAAAGCCACCGAGGAAAGTCAAAATCGCTGTTCCAGCCCCTTGGCTAGAGCCAAACGCATGACCAGCCGTATCGGGGTCAGCCGCATAGACTCCCCAGTTACCTGTAAAGAAAGGACGCAGACCAGCGGGGTGCGGCAGGGTAGACAGGAAGTTATCCCAACCTACATGCTGACCACGAGCCTCTGGAATCGCCACATGCACCAGGTGACCTGTCCAGGCCAAGGAACTGACCCCAAACAAACCAGCCAGGTGGTGGTTTAGGCGGGACTCCGCATTCTTAAACCAGGACAACGAAGGACGAAACTTAGGCTGCAAATGCAACCAACCAGCAAACAAGAAGATTGCAGACAGGATGAGCAAGAAAATGGAACCCTGATATAGGTCACCATTTGTCCGCATCCCAATGGTGTACCACCAGTGATAAACACCTGAATAGGAAATATCAACGGGGTAATTCGCACCAGCTTGAGTAAACGCTTCAACAGCAGGCTTACCAAACTGGGGGTCCCAAATCGCATGGGCGATGGGACGGACATTGAGCGGATCCTTGATCCACTGTTCAAAATTGCCTTGCCACGCCACATGGAACAGGCTGCCCGAAGCCCACAGAAAGATAATGGCAATATGACCAAAATGGGAGGCAAAAATCTTTTGATAAAGATTTTCCTCAGTCATGCCATCGTGACTTTCAAAGTCGTGAGCCGTAGCAATCCCGTACCAAATCCGACGAGTCGTCGGATCTTGAGCGAGGTCTTGGCTAAATTTGGGAAATTTAGTCGCCATGTTTTCTGTATTCTCCTCGCGCCTAACCCAATGAAAGTGTGCGAGCCAGGAAGAACGCCCACGTTGTGGCAATTCCACCCAGGAGGTAATGTGCTACCCCCACTGCCCGACCCTGAACGATGCTCAGTGCGCGGGGCTGAATTGCAGGAGCAACCTTCAATTTATTGTGCGCCCACACAATCGATTCAATCAATTCTTGCCAGTAGCCACGACCACTAAACAAGAACATCAAGCTAAACGCCCAGACAAAGTGAGCACCCAGGAACAGCAAGCCATAGGCAGACAACGCTGACCCATAGGAGGTAATTACCTGAGTAGCCTGCGCCCAGAGGAAGTCACGCAACCAACCATTGATGGTAATCGCGCTTTGGGCAAAATTACCCGCTGTAATGTGGGCGACAGACCCATCCGGATTCACCGTCCCCCATACATCCGACTGCATCTTCCATGAGAAGTGGAAAATCACAATCGAGATGGAGTTATACATCCAGAACAGGCCAAGGAAGACGTGATCCCAACCAGAAACCTGGCAGGTACCCCCCCGACCGGGGCCATCACAAGGAAAGCGGAAACCAAGATTGGCTTTGTCTGGAATCAGACGAGAGCTGCGGGCAAACAAAACACCCTTCAGCAGAATCAGTACCGTCACGTGAATAGTGAAGGCATGAATGTGATGTACCAGGAAATCGGCTGTCCCTAGAGTGATGGGCATCATAGCCACCTTGCCACCAATGGCGACAATGTCACCACCAAAGGCAGGGCTAACCGATGCCAGAGCATTCGGAGCCGTGTTACCAGGAGCCAGGGTATGCAGATTTTGCACCCACTGGGCAAAGATAGGCTGCAGTTGAATGCCCGTATCCGAGAACATGTCTTGGGGACGGCCTAAAGCCCGCATGGTGTCGTTGTGAATGTAGAGACCAAAGCTATGGAAGCCCAGGAAAATACAAACCCAATTCAAATGCGAGATGATTGCATCCCGATGGCGTAACACCCGGTCAAGCAGGTTGTTGTAATTCACTGCTGGATCATAGTCACGCACCATAAAGATGGCACCGTGAGCCGCACCGCCAACGATAAAGAAGCCACCCAACCACATGTGGTGAGTAAACAACGATAGCTGGGTTGCGTAATCAGTCGCCATATAGGGGTAAGGAGGCATGGCATACATGTGCTGGGCAACGATGATGCTCAGAGAGCCAACCATTGCCAGGTTGATTGCCAGTTGAGCATGCCAGGAGGTGGTCAGCACTTCATACAGACCCTTGTGACCTTCACCAGTAAAGGGGCCTTTGTGTGCTTCCAGGATTTCCTTCATGCTGTGACCAATGCCCCAGTTCGTGCGGTACATATGACCCGCAATAATGAACAGGACAGCTAGCGCCAGGTGATGGTGAGCCGTATCAGACAGCCAGAGGCTACCCGTTACGGGGTTCAATCCACCCTTGAAGGTCAAGAAATCAGAATAGGCGGCCCAGTTCAGTGTAAAGAAGGGCGCTAACCCCTTAGCAAAGCTGGGATAAATGTCTGCCATCAGACTGGAGTTCAAAATCCATTCATGGGGCAGAGGGATTTTATCCACACTGTCAATCACCCGACCACCAATCGTGAGGGGCTTACCGGCTGCGATCGCATCCAGGCAAGCATTGATTGGCAATGAAACATGGATCTGCTGACCGGCATAACCCAGGCAGCCACAACCCAGCAATACTGCCAAGTGGTGGTTCATCATGGATTCCACATTTTGGAACCATTCCAGCTTGGGTGCCGCCTTGTGGTAGTGAAACCAACCAGCAAACAGCATTAAGCCAGCAAACACCAGCGCACCAACTGCGGTGCAATACAGCTCAAAAGAATTTGTAATGCCGTTAGCGCGCCACAGGTAAAACAAGCCAGAAGTAATCTGGATGCCGTGGAAACCACCGCCAACATCTGCATTCAAAATTTCTTGACCCACAATTGGCCAAACCACCTGAGCACTTGGCTTAACCACCGTCGGGTTGGCTAACCATGCTTCATAGTTAGAAAACTTAGCACCATGGAAATACATGCCACTAAGCCAGATAAACACCACGGCCAGATGACCGAAGTGGGCACTGAAGATTTTGCGAGAAATGTCTTCTAAGTCGCTTGTATGGCTATCAAAGTCGTGAGCATCAGCGTGGAGGTTCCAAATCCATGTAGTCGTTTTGGGACCCTTCGCTAGAGTGCGATCGAAATGACCTGGCTTAGACCACCGCTCGAAAGAAGTGGGTACCGGATCTTTATCGACAACAACTCTAACTTTCGCCTCACGCTCCCGTGGGGTAGTTGTCATTGAGACTCTCCTCTCTCTAGACAAGGAACGAGGAATCCCCCCTGTGAACTAGATCCGCTCCTGGAACGCCACCATTGAGTAGCGGCAAACCCTTGGCACTTACTGGAAACATTGAAATGAGTCCGACTTGAAGTGCCGGGTGAGAACAGCGGATCACCACCAAAAACGAAAACGCTCTCAGAGCAGTGAGTCTAGCCCATCAGGGGTTCTCATCGTGACATTATAGGACTTGCACCATCTCTACTTCGGTCATGGTTAACAATATTCAACATGACTCAACAGCAGATTTGGTCTGGGTTATAAGCCTAGTTTAAGGGCAAAAAGTCAAGCGGTTATGTCGCTATATTTGCAAATCTAAATGGATCTGTAGAGATGTAAACCTTTGCTGTGAGAGGGCTACGCCGATCAAAATTGATCTTTGTCTATGAATCTGGAAAAAAGTTTCCATGGACAAACTCTTCATAAATTTTGTTTCTTTTATTTGCGATTTATAGATTTGTCAGATTTTGGCCCCCTTACCCATTCAAAAGATTTGTAGATCCCTTTACCTAACCAGATGATGGATGATCAGCCTTTTCCGCTATAGTTGCCTGTGGGTGATTGTATTGAAAAGTCTATCCGACACGCATTCTAAGCCTCTGCTCAATTGCGATCATCCATTCATTGATTTCCGTTTTGGTACAGGCAATGAAGTTTTGGCGGCATCTTGCAACATTTGCCCTGGTCATGCTTTTAACCATGGCATTTGTCTTTACCCCCTTTACGACGGCTTCGAGTCTGGCGCTCTTTGGTAAGAAAGCTGCGGGGCGATCAGCCCAAAAGTCGTCTCTATCCAGCAGCATCAAGATTTCTGAAGTTTCTCCTCCAGAGTTGATTACAGAACTAAAGGCTGAGCTAGAAGAGTATCAACCCCAGGTAAGTATTCTCAGCCCGCGTGCCGATGAAGTGGTGCAAGACGTCAACGTTTCTGTCCGCTTTCAAGTAAAAGACTTGCCCATCTTCAAAGATAAGAAGCTCGGCCTTGGCCCCCATCTCCATGTGTTACTTGACAATCGCACCTATCAGCCTGTCTACGATTTGGAGCAGCCTTTGGTGTTTGAGAACCTAGAACCTGGAACACACACCATTCGAGCGATCGCCTCGCGCCCCTGGCATGAAAGCTTCAAGAATGAGGGAGCCTTTGCTCAAGTCACCTTTCATATTTTTGCGAAAACAGGCGAAAACAGCCCGGATCCAGCTCTGCCCTTGCTAACCTATAGTCGGCCCCAGGGTAGCTACGGGGCAGAGCCAATTATGCTCGACTACTACCTGACCAATGCCCCCCTCCATTTGGTTGCTCAAGCAGATGATGAGATTGCAGATTGGCGCATCCGCGTCACCGTCAACGGCAACAGTTTTATCCTAGATAGCTGGCAGCCCATCTATCTCAAAGGATTTAGACCAGGTAAAAATTGGGTACAAATTGAATACCTAGACGAGCAGGGCAACCCAGTTAAAAACGTTTTTAACAATACAGTGCGCCTGGTGGAATACCAGCCAGGTGGTCAGGATACTCTTTCTCAGTTGGTGAGGGGTGAACTGACGATCGCTGACGTGAAGGGCATTGTTGATCCAAACTATACGCCGCCGGCCCCTCCTCCAACAGCCGAACCGGCCCCGATACCCATCCTGACTCCAGAGCCTGCCGTCGCACCCGCCCCGCCGTCAGAAGCAACTCCAACCCCAGAGGTTCAACCCAGTTCTGCTCCGGCCTCTTCCCCTCGCTTTTCTGCACCCGCTACGAATGAGCCAACCGCCAAAAAGTCTGGTTCGCTTAATCGTCAGCCCCCAGAAGACAGCCAATCTGAAATAGAAAAGCCTCAGGAGGCCCTACCTTCTACTTCTTTACAGGAGGAAAAGAAGGATGACCGACTCCGATTGCAAGATGGACAAACTCAGTCGCCACCTGCGCCAGAGGAAGCAAACATCACTAACCCCTTACGCCTAGAACAATCCACTCCATCTCTAGATGGGCCTGACACTTTGCCCCAAGAGCAGACGGCGATCCCACTGGCATCACCGCAGCCTAACCAAAAATCAGGCGGATCTGTAGAACTGCGCGATCGCCCGAAGAAATTTGAGCCGACTGAACTGCCTGCCTCCCAACATTCAGAATCAGCCCCTGTGCCTTCTGCAGAGACTGTCCTGCTCCCCTCATCGGAGCCAGCGGCTTCCCCTGCGAAGGGGGTAGAGTCTACTCAGCCTGTTGTTGCACCAGAGACTCAAGGTCAAAGCCAGACTTTTCCAAAAGGGCAGACCCAAATCCAAACCCAGCGTCAGCCACCGACCCAGTCAGGGAGCCTGCCAGAAGAGGGAACAGAACCTCCTTCTAGCCCAACAGACTCTAGCCCACCGGCATCAGAAACTCGCCCTGCCCCTGCTCAGCCTGATGGGGTCACCCAACTGCGGCGACTTTTTCAACGGGTACGGCAAAGCGCTGGGCTGTAGTTGCCAAGAGTCAGATCGGTAGCCCCTGCAAGAAGAACGGCTTAATGGCGGATACCAACTTATCGCGGTCGTCAGGTTTCTTATGGCAACCGCGAGTCAGAAAGCCAACCCAGCATAGAACGACCCCCACTTAGTCTCCCTTTCCTTCAACTGGTGGCTTGCGGCAGGAGAAGGGAATGACACCGAGCAGCCGGCCACACAGCCAAACTGTAGAGTCGAAGGAAACTCTGAATCGGTTGCATTGACGAATCAAAACGCTATTCCGTATTTGTATGACCCTTGACCTATGGGCAAAAACCAGTGGCACCTGGATCAATGTAGGAACTGTCTTGGCTGGCACTAGCCTGGGCTTATTGCTTCATAATCGCTTACCCTTTCGGATGCAGCAGATTCTGACCCAGGGAATTGGGTTACTGACTCTATGGTTGGGTTTGAGTATGGCCAGTAAATTAGCAGAGGTTAGGGCGGGCCAAGTTGATGGCGCGATTCTCGGTCTCCTAGCGATCGCGTTGGGGGGTCTCTTGGGAGAAACCAGTCAGATTGAAGAACGTCTGACCCGATTAGGTGATTGGCTGAAACATCGCTTTCAGGGAACAGGCCGCTTCACGGAGGGTTTTGTCGCTAGCAGTTTACTATTCTGTGTCGGGCCAATGACCCTTTTAGGGTGCCTCAACAATGGCTTGACTGGTGATAACACCGTGCTAATGCTGAAAGCCGTGATGGATGGCATCGCCGCGATCGCCTTTACTAGCACCTATGGCATTGGTGTTGGTTGTTCTAGCCTAGTGATTTTAGTCTTTCAAGGGGGGCTATCCCTAGCGGCAGCAACCCTAACCGCTCTTTTGCCATCCCCTGCGACCGACCCCCGAATTTGGTTGATTACTGGGGTCGGCGGTTTAATGGTGTTAGGGGTGGGGCTTAATTTGCTAGAGGTGACAAAAGTCCGAGTCGCTTCATTTTTACCCGCTTTGGCGATCGCGCCCCTTCTCTACTGGCTGGCAACCCAGATCTAGGGGCGGAGCTAAGACAGGTTATAACCCAGACATTATTAACCTGGTAACAAAATAAGGGCATTCAGGTGCAAGATCAGCGAGTACCTGTAGGCAGAACCCCCTCAACTCCCAGAAACCTGTGGCGTGAGTGGAGCCAAACCACCACTCAAATCATCTGTGAGAACAAATATCATCAGGCAAGTCAGGTTGAGTACATCCCACTTTTGTAGCCCTCACCCTAAATCCCTCTCCCAAAATTGGGAGAGGGACTTTGATCTAACTCCCCTTCTCCCAATTTTGGGAGAAGGGGCTGGGGGATGAGGGCTGATTTGCAAAACTCGGATGCACTCAGTCAGGCTTAGCAGCAAGAACAAGGAAGCATTTACAGCAATTCTTACTTTGAAACAGTTGTACTGAATTAACTGATTTCACAAGCTTCATCACTCAATTTCCTGAACGGCAGAATCAGGGTTTCAAGCACTAAAAAAAACTGAATTCACAAGTCTGAATAAGCTTCATTCTCATACTGAGAATTTACTGAAAATCGCTCAAGCACTTATTTGTTTAGTGTTTAGTTAAGACACAAACAGATTGGCCTAGAGACCCTTCTCCAATCATTTCCTGGCCATTGTTCCATTTCACAGGTTCGCTAATCTTGATATGCGGCTTATCTCCATCAAAGATATCGACAATCTCCAGATTTAGGTGGCTCACCCATGCCTCGATCGCATCTCGGCTGATAAATTGATTTAAGACTTTATCAGCCCGATTATCTGCCAGAACTTGCTCAAAGATCCACCAGTGAGATGGGATCTTAAATTCCAAAAATGAAAAGATAATTTTTCCTCCTGGCTTAATTACCCGTGCAGCTTCTTTTAAGTACTTATAGGATTCCTCATGCAAAAGATGAGTAAACACCGAGAAAAAGCAAATAAAATCGGCATCATTATCTTTTTCGGGAATCGATAGGCCCGGTGCTTCATAGAAGCGCCAATCAGGACGATGACAAATGTGCTCAGCGTACTTAAATAATTCCTCTACAACATCGAGCCCAATGTACTTACCATCCAAATAATGTCTCAATTGAAAAGCCAGCCGCCCACTTCCACACCCAACATCAATCACGGTTTGATGTTTTTCTAACCCGTATTGAAGGAGCAGGTAATATTCCAGTTTTCCAGCGGCTTCGAAGTCACCACCAACCGCATCACTCATCGCTTTTTCAGTGTTGTGCTGGTTGATGAGTTCCCTGGTTTGTTTTTCATAACTTCGCTTAAAGTTTGGTATTCCCATGAAGAGTCTCCCGAAAGGAAAAACTATAATTCGCCATTAAGGACAATACATCGTTGCTGGATGCCTCAACGAATAGCATACATGCTGCGTTGCTCAAGCGATTACTATCCTCTCGCTGAAGCCAAAGCGGGTTCCCCCTTGGGTTTTTGGGTTAAGGCGTTAGTCATCTGTTCTGTGGGCTGCACTACACAGTTGATTCGCCAGGTGGGTAATTTCACTGCGCATCGCCAGTTGCTCTCTCCAATGGGAAGGAATATCCGCTTCGCCATAGTAGGCTCCCGCTAACTGCCCACAAATAGCCGCCGTGGTATCGGCATCATCTCCCAGGTTGGTCGCTGCCAAAACCGCCTCAGCATAGGTGTTGGTCATCCAAAAACACCAGAGGGCCGCCTCCAGACTCTCCACCACGTAGCCCGTCCCCCGAATCGCCTCTTTCGGTTTCTCACGATACTCTCCCTGGGCGATCGCTTGAAGGGAGGCTGATTTAAGCATTAACCCATCATTCTCAAACAAGATCTCTGCTTTATTAGCCCCTGCGAGCGCTCCCCATAGCATGGCACCAAACAACTGGCTGGCTTCTATACACTCCGTGGCTCCATGGGTTGTTCGACTACTTTCGGCAGAAAAATGTAAAACGCGATCGCGATCCGCAAAGAAAAACATTGGGATGGGTGCCAGCCGCATCAAACACCCATTTCCCGCAGAGCGAGGATGCGTTGGCCCACAAAAGGGATTCCCAGAGATTCGATATTGCTGCAAAGCCTGCCTGACCGTGTTGCCAATGTCAAAGCAAGTGCCAGTACTACTGAGATACCCTTCTTCTTGCCAGGCGCAGTAGCGATTCATTTGATCCACCGGATCAAATCCACTCGTTTGCACCAAGCTTGTAGCCAGACATAAAGCCATTGAGGTGTCATCAGTCCATTGGCCAGGTTTAAGACCAAATGGCCCCCCGCCCACCATATCCGTCACGGCAGCAAAGGAACCACGCCGCTTAAACTCAACGGTTGTACCAACGGCATCCCCTATAGCCAACCCCAGCAAGCATCCCCGAAAACGTTGATCGATTGGCAATGATAATGAATTCATCCGGCTTTCCTGCGATCGCGATATTTAGTCCAATGCAGTTGCCCAACTCTTTGCCCAGTTGAGAATCTGAGCAACTTGGTCAGGGTCGGCAGCCTCACTATACAGCCGCAGAACCGGCTCTGTACCACTAAACCGAATCAAGAGCCAACTTCCATCAACCAGGCGATACTTATAACCATCGGCACGGTTGCAATCCACCACGGCTTTACCAGCAATTTCTTGCAGGGGGGTTGCGTGCAACTGCTCCACTAATCGGGCACGCACCTCCATGCTCGCCAGGGGCAGATCAATACGGTCATAGCTGGAGAAAAATCCCGTTTGTTCTTGCAGCCCCCGGTAGAGGTCACTCAGGTCTTTACCGGAGGTCACGATCGCCTCAAGCACATAGAGGGCTGAGAGCAACGCATCCCGTTCGGGAATATGGTGCCCATAACCGATACCGCCCGACTCTTCCCCGCCCAGCAGCACCTCTGCCTCCAACATCCGATCAGCAATGTATTTATAGCCAATCGGTGTTTCATGCACAGGCGCACCATAGAGAGCTGCCACTTTGGGCATCAAGTCAGAACCACTCACCGTTTTAACCAACTCCCCTTTGTAACCGCGATGGGCTACCAGATGCTGAATCAGAATGGGAATGAGAATTTGAGAACTGAGGAAATCGCCCTGGGAATCTACAGCGGCAATGCGATCGCTATCGCCATCAAACACCAGACCAACGGCGAGTTGCGTCAAATTTTCCTGATGGTAACGGCCCATCGCGGCGAGAAACGTCCCCAGATACTTGGGCAACGGTTCAGGAGCGCCGCCGCCAAAGAGGGGGTCGCGATCGCTATTCATTTCACGAATCGGAGTCCCCAACAACCGCTCTAAACCAGTAGCAGCGGCCCCGTGCATCACATCAGCAAATACGGTTAGTTGCCCCTGCTGAATCGCCTGCCGAATCGGCGTCACATCGACTTTGGCCCGCAACCCTTCGCAATAGCTAGCCCAGGGGTCAAAGGTTTGAACCAGACCGGGGGTTGAAGTTTCGGGCAATTCTTGCAGCAAGGCGGCTTCCACTTTTTGGGTTACCTCTGGGGGGACTGAGCCACCAAATGCGCTCTTAATCTTAAGCCCGGAGTAGATTGCGGGGTTATGGCTGGCGGTAATCACCAGCGCTCCCAGGGCATTCTGTTGCTTAGCAGCCCAGCTAAACGCTGGGGTTGGCGCGTAGGATTCGGAAAGCAACACATCAAACCCGGCGGCAGCGACTGCATCAGCAACTGCTTTGGCAAACTCCTCTGACAGAAACCGGCGATCGTAGCCTACAATCACCGTACGACTGCGCTCCGGACTGCCATAGACCGCATCCAACACCAAGGCTGCACGGGGAGCAACAGACTTTACCCGGTCAAAGGTAAAGTCTGCAGCAATAACCCCTCGCCAGCCATCTGTACCAAACTTAATTGCGTCCGCCTTGACCAGGGTAGGAGAGGGATGACTCATGCAGACTGCCTCACAAAGAATGGCTAACTTTCATCTCTATGAGTTTATTCGGAGTCAACCCCTCACCGCCAGAGGAGAAAAAACTTTTCTATTCTGGGCGATTCAAACAATCCAGATGGGTGGAGCCGCCACTGGCGGCAAAACTTTTCCGATGATGGCACTTTCGCGATCGCCTTGGGTTTTCAGATCGGCTAAGCAGCGATTAGCCGTCGCTTCAGGCACACTGGCCAGCAATCCCCCTGCTGTTTGCGGATCGACCAGAAGGGAGCATTGGGGCAAGGATTGCACCGCCTGCAAGTTTTGAATCTGCTGCAGAGCCTGCATGTTTTCAGGATAAAGGGAACTGACAATGCCAGCCTGAGCTAACTCCAACGCTCCATCTAAGAGGGGAATCGCTTCCAGGGTGAGTTGCACCGCCACAGGAGTCGCCCGCAGCATTTCAGCCAGATGCCCCAGTAGACCAAACCCCGTGATATCGGTACAGGCCGTTGCTCCATAGCGCTGCAAACACTCCATCGCCGCCCGATTAGAGCGCAGCATCATGGCGATCGCCGCATCCAGCCAGGCCGGTTTTCCTTGCCGCCGCATCGCTGCCGCAAACAGAACCCCTACCCCCAAGGGTTTGGTCAAAATCAGTCGATCGCCTGGTTTCATGCCGCCTTTGCGCAGCAGACGATCTGGATCCACCCAACCATTACAGGCAATCCCCAGAGCCATTTCAGAACCTATAGTGCTGTGCCCGCCAATCAGCGCTGCCCCATCGGCTTGTAACACCTCTAAAACCCCTGATAGCAATTGGTACAGCGTTTCCTCAACTAATTTGGGAACAGCGGCTGGCAACGTGGCGATCGCTAGGGCACTATGGGGCTGTGCCCCCATCGCATATAAATCACTCAGGGCATGGTTCGTGGCAATTTGACCAAACACATAAGGGTCATTCAGCAGTGCCGGCAGATAATCGACCGTCTGCACTAGGGCCATTCCCGTTGGCATGGTCATTACCGCAGCATCATCAGCGGCATCCAGTCCCACCAAAATTGACGGAAAGCCCCGATCCACCGCCTCCAGAATCCCCTCTCCGCTTCTGGCAATTGCCTGCCAACCCGTTTTACCCAACTGTTTACGGCCTTCCCCCGACTCCCTAGCCTGCTGTAACGCTCGTTCTAACACGACACTCCCCACCTTGGCCCCACAGCCCGCGCAGCGCATGAACTCTGGCTGAGCCAGGGCAGGAGCGAATAAATTGGTCAAGGGATTTGCCTCTACATTTCTAGCTTTTCTAGAATGGGCTACCTGGCGATCGCGATCCATCTCCATCCCAGGCAATTGGCTGAACAGCCGCATAAACCGACGATCAATCCAGTCTTTCCATTGCCATAGCAACGGCGATCGCCAGCCGAAGGCGGCCCAAGAGGCAACCGCAGAGCCATCGGCAGTACCGATTAAACTGAGGTAGCGTTTTTGCGGAAGGTAGGTGCGCAGGGGTTGCCCCGCCAAGGCACAGCGCAGATTCTCGGCCAGAGGTTTGCCCTGGCGCACAGCAAATACCCCTGCCTTAGGTCGGGGATGGTTCACAACCGTAGCAATATCTCCAGCCGCAAAGACGTGAGGATGGGATATCGAGCGCAACGTCGAGTCTACTTGAATAAAACCCCGCTCATCCACAGCCAAACCACTGGCCTGCAACCACGGCGGCGCAGCAGCTTGGGTGACCCAAATCACCGCATCGCACCCCACCACCAGACCCGATTGACATTCCACCTTGCCTGATCGCACGGCGACCACGGTTTCTGATAAATGCAGTTGGATCTGGCGCTGGGTCAGTAATTGCTGAAAGGTACGCTGCACCCAGCGGTTATGATGGGGCAACAAGGTATCGCCCCGCTGAAACAAATGAATCGTCAGATTTGTTAAGGGGGCTTGAGCCGCATCCAAAATCGCCCGTAGGCGGCGTTGAGTCGTGAGCGCCAGTTCTACCCCCCCTGCGCCCCCGCCCACAATCCCCAGACAGAAGGGCTGCTGCGGCTGCTGTTGCATCTGCTCAACTACGGCTTGCCATTTTTGCAAAAAATCGCGCACAGGTTTGGCTGCAATGACTGCCGCTAAATCGCCCAACAGCTTAGGGGGTTGGGGAGTACTACCAATATTGATGGATAAAAGATCAAACCGGACGGGAGGACGATGGGCACAAATAATTTGTTGCGCTTCGAGGTCTAGCCCAATCGCCTGATCCTGATAAAACTGTGCCCCAGCAAAGGCTGCCAGCGATCGCAAATCAATGTGGCACTGATCACGGCTGTAAAACCCAGCAACATGCCCCGGCAACATACCCGAATAAGGCGTGTCAGAGGTTTCCGTCAGCAGGGTTAACCGCGCCCTTGGCAACGGCTTCATGCCAAACAGCCGCAGAGCGATCGCATGGGAATGGCCACCTCCCAGCAACACCAGGTCTTTCTCTAAAAATGGTTGATTCATGCGTTTAGGCAGCCGATAGACAGATTAGACAGATTAGAGAAGTAGCTGGCGCTTGTCTACCAGTTGTTAACTTTTTCATCTTTCCTTTTGAAATTTTCAACCCAACCGGGAAAACTAAGGTTATTCCCATGGAGAAACTCCTATGCGCCCCCGCCCGCGTCAGGCACAGATTCGCCCCAAAATTAGCACGATGCCGCGTCAGCAGACCGAAGCCGCCGCCTATCTGGATATTTATAAGCTCGTGAATGAAAAAAAGCGCCTTCAGCAAGAGCTAACAGTTCTAGAAGAACGGCGTGATCGCATTCAAGAGAGGCTCGGCGTAATCGAGGACGAAATTCAAGGGTTAGAAACAACCGCCCACACCCTCCGCGATCATGAAGTGATTACCATTCGCCGCGATGCAGGGGTTCGCCGCCCTATGGCCGCTTTTGCCAATCCCGACGATTTTAATACCTTCTGTCTGGAGTATTAAGGCAACAGTCAGAACAGCCTCTTGCCATACCAGTCAAGTTGAGTTGCCAAGCTCCCTAATGAAGGTGCTTGCTCACTTTACCCAAAGCACTCCTCACTCTAGCTCGCGCCGTCCCTCCAATGCCCGCGCCAACGTTACTTCATCCGCATATTCTAAGTCTCCCCCCATGGGCAGGCCAAAAGCAATGCGTGTGACTTTTGTAAAGGGCTTAAGCAACTGCCCGACATAGAGCGTTGTGGTTTCCCCCTCGACGCTTGGGCTAATCGCAATAATCACCTCCTCAATCTTTTGCTGACTCACTCGTCGCACCAGCGGTTGAATCGTCAACTGCTC
>Ga0272446_1000360_pt1 | contig 72067 bp, 61 predicted proteins | sample YNPCB0061_FD_194587 | JGI IMG/M metagenome (GOLD analysis project Ga0272446, IMG submission 194587) | Hot spring microbial mat communities from Yellowstone National Park, WY, United States - YNP-CB-006-1 | ecosystem: Environmental > Aquatic > Thermal springs > Hot (42-90C) > Sediment | place... | reverse complement strand
TCTCGCGGAGTTGAAAAAAATCCCCTTCTTTGTTCGCAAGAAGGCGATGCACAACACCGAAAAATATGCGCGTGAGCATGGCCTTCGTGAGATTCTTCCCCAAACGATTCATGCCACGCGGGATGAGTTGTCACGCAAGTGAGATGACACCAATGCCTTGTATGCGTACCGACCGAAAGACACCCTAAGGAGCCTGTTCGGTAATGTACTCGGTAATGTACTTTGCGATTGGTATCGTGGCTGTTGTCGCCACAGCCGTGTGGTTCTTTGTGTTCAAAGGCAAAAAGACCGACGACGCCGGGCTGGGGTTGACGGGTATCGCTTCCCCAGCCCTTGCGGCCCCGGATGACAGTCAGGCCGCAGCCCGGGCGGCGGCCGCCCAGCGCGAAGCCGAGGCCCAGCGCCAGGCGGAAGCGGCTCAGCGGGCGGCTGAAGAACAGCGCCGTGCCGAAGAGGCCCGCCGGGCCGAAGAACAACGGCGGCTCGAAGAACAACGGCGGCTGGAAGAGCAACGCCGCCTTGAAGAACAGCGCCGCGCCGAGGAAGAGCGCCGGCGCGCGGAAGAAGCCGCCCAACGGGCCGCCGAAGAAGCCCGCCAGGCCGAAGAACAACGGCGGCTGGAAGAGCAACGCCGCCTTGAAGAACAGCGCCGCGCCGAGGAAGAGCGCCGGCGTGCGGAAGAAGCCGCGCGGCTGGCTGCCGAAGAGGCCCGCCGGGCCGAAGAACAACGGCGGCTGGAAGAACAGCGGCGCGCCGAAGAAGCCGCCCGGTTGGCCGCCGAAGAACAGCGGCGCGCCGAAGAAGCCCGCCGGGCGCTGGAGGCCCAGCAGCGCGCCCAACAACTGCCGGAGTTTGATGTCAACTCAGCGCCCGATCCAACCCCACCGGACCCCACCACCGCGGAAACCGAAATTCCGGCCTATTTCGTGCCCCCCGGCGGAGAGACGGTGGCGCTTGGCTCTCCCAAACCAGCCGCCCAACCGACGCAATTCAAGGCCAGCGAAGAACTGCACAAGGTCGCGCAGCGTGTGGCCCGCACCATTGTCAGTGACATCAAAATCTACAACCCACAGAAAATCGAGCAGGGCATCGCCCAGAAAAACCTCTATGACCTGCTCAAGAAAGAGTTTGACAGCAGCATCAAGACCTACGAGGACCGGGCTGATCCACAGGTGCGCGCTGAGTCGAACTATCTTTACGAGTACATTGTCAAGTCGCTGTGCAACGGCGACCCCTCTGTGCTGGGCGTCAACTTTCCGATGGACAAGTTTCGCCAGCCTTCCTGAAAAGACATGGTCGGAAGCCCCGGATGTCAAAGCGCCTCATCTGCCCCTTGCAGGTGAGGCGCTTTGACGTGGGCAGTCCGCGCCTGCGGCCCACGTCATCCGGGCGCGTGGGCAGGGCGGCTACCGCGAACGGACTTCGCCCACCACCTGCCAGACGCTGTGACTGCGCCGAATCCAGTGGCGGAGCAAATCCACGCGATAGGCAAAGGTATCGGCGCCGTATTTTTCCAGCAGCTCACTGCGGAACAGTTCTTCGAGGGTGAGGCGGATCGTGGCTTCGGAAAGCGTCAGGGGATAGTTGCACTCCGTAATCCGCGCGGCCAGGCGCGTCGAGGAGACGACATCCTGCTCATCCACCAGCGTATCGGCAACCAGCGCCAGAACGAGCTTTTCATCGTCACTCAGCGCCTCCCAGAAGTAGATCATCTGGGGGAGGGGGTTGTTGACGACTTCCTCGACGATGGCCAGCACATCAGCCCGCAGGACATAGTGGCGCTTCTGCTCATTGAGAAAATCCACGATGTTCTGACAAATCACCTGGGTGTAAAACGGCTGCCCGGCTGTCAGCCGCACGATGGCCTCCACGACGCCCCGCCCATGCACGACCCGCTCCCGGACCGGCTCCGTGATGAGCCGCCGGGTGTCGTTCGGCGTCAGGTAGGACACCTTGCGAAAGAGCGAGCGGCGCAACAAATCACGCCACAGCCGCTTGTCCCGGTCTTCAAGGCGGCGTGAGCCGGTAAAAACAAACGACAGGCGCTCGTAACGATCCAGCAGGCTGGCCAGAAATGGCAGCAGGTCGCGTGAAAGCTTGTCTTCCTCGATTTTGGTCTCAAACAGCTCGTATTCATCCACCAGCCAGACCATCTGCCGGTCGCCAATCTGCTGCAGGGCCCGCCCGACGAAATCCCGTACGTGGTCATACACATTCGCCTGCCCGTTCCCGGCGGCCGCTTTCACAACCGTCCCTTCGGCCCAGGTGGAGAGCGGGTCCGCCGCCAGGCTGACCGGCGTGGCCGTCGCTTTGGCCACGGCTTCAACCACGAGGCGGGCGACCCGGCTGAAAAACTCCCGGTCGCTGTGGACGAGCATTTCCTGCATGTCAATGAACACCGGAACGAAAGCCGCGCCCAACCGGCCGTTGGCCATCTGGTACAGGATGGAGCTTTTCCCCGTCCGGCGCTCGCCGCAGAACACGATGACCAGCCCCTGGGGGGTGCCTTCGAGCTTGCGGGCAACGTAGTGGAAGTCGTCTTCCCGCCCGAAAAACATCGTCTGGGAGCGAATCGGGTTGCCCACAACATAGGGATTGGGCTGGATGGGCGTGAACCGGCGCAGGGCTGGCGGCAGGACGTACTCCCGGCTGCGTGCGCGCTGAACGAACCAGACGCCGGTTCCGCCGCCGGTCATCACCAGAACGCAGAGCGCCCAGAACCATCCCCGGAGGTAAAACGGAGCGGCAATCCGCACGACATACCGCTGCACCGGAGCCTGCTGGCCGTAGAGGTCGCGGTTGAGCGCCCGCACTTCAAAGACGTGTTCACCGGCTGGAAGTCCGGCGACCGCATACTCGGCCGTCGTCATGGCGGTCCGTTCGGGTGAAAGGATGCGCCATTTCGCATCCCGGCCCGACAGGCCGTAAAAGTACGTCACGGGTCCGGTCTGGCTGAGGGCCGTGAAACGGAATTTCAACCGGTGAAAACCGGCGCGCAGTGAAGCCTCGGCCGTCCCCGGCAGTTCGGCGCCATCGGCCTCCAGACGGATGTCAATGACCGGCGCCCGCACGTTGGGACGGTGGCGCACGAGACCGGCATCAGTCGCCAGCCAGAGGTGGCCGTCCGGGGTTGCGACCATGGCCCGGAAGCGCAGCCCGCCCAGGTCATAGCGGTCGCGCCGGTAGGTCTGGGCCACACCGTTGCCATCGAGCAGGAACTTGCGCAGGCTGCCGTCGCCCAATCCCACCCACAGAAAGCCCCCGGAGGGATGTTGCTCGACGTAGAGGGTCTGGACATCGCCGCCCTGCACGGCCGCGCGGAATTCATCGGAAATGAAGCTGACGCCATCGAAGGTTTCGATACCGCGTCCGGTCGCCAGCCAGAAGCGCCCCGACTGGGGCTGCTCGACGATAGCGCGCACATCGAGGCTTTCCAGCCCCAGCGTCGTTCCAATGACGACGAGTTCTGCCGTGCCCGGCTCGTAGCGATACACGCCATCGTTCGTCGCCAGCCAGACCGTGCCGGAACGTGACAGCAGCGCCATCCGCACTTCGCCATCCAGTGGAATGGCCTCGCTGTCGAGTTTCAGGGTCTGGCTGTCCACCTTGAACAGGGCCTTGGCCGTGGCCACCCAGAGTGTCTGGCGCGAACCGTCAAACAGCAGCGAGCGCACCCTGGAAAACGCCCCCTCACCCGCCGGGATGCTCTGCACCGTGTTCCCATCCCACAGCCAGAGACCGTTTTCCGCCCCAACCCACAGACGGTTCTCTACCGCCAGCAGGGCCCGCACGGGTATTTTGTCCAGCTCAGGGTGCACGCGCTGGAAGCGAATCCCGTCAAAGGCATAGACCCCCCGCGACGTACCGACCCACAGCCCACCTTCGGCCCGCGGAGCCATGGCCTGCACGTCACTGTCCGGCAACCCGCGACTGGTATCAAAGACGACGAAACTGTAGGCATCGTACCGCAGCGCCCCCTTGCGGGTGGCCAGCCACACATTCTGGTCGGGATCACCGGCCACAGCGGTCACTTCGGTGTCGGTCAGCACTTCGGCGGTTTCCTGGCGACGTGGGTCATAGACCACCACACCGGGCCCGTCGGCGCGGGCGCACCACACATGCCCCTCACTATCCACGTGGCAGGCCCCCAGTGGACGCTGCAACATAGAGCCGGAAACCGGCAGAAGCTGGCCATCGGGTGTCAGAGTGTAAAGCCCGGCAGCCGTAGTGCACCACACGGTCAGCGACTGTGGATCAGCGGTCAGGCCATACGCGGCGCTCTCTCCAGCCTGGGCGACGGACAGCACCGGCTCCCAACCCGGCCCCGATGGCCACCGGAACAATCCCCGGTCGGTCGCCACCACAAGGCCGCCGGAAACAGCCAGCAAGGCGCGGATGCGCGTGTTGCCGATTTCCCGGATGAAGTCCCAGCGCGGTGGCGACGGCCAGTAGCGGTACAGGCCCTGCCCGGTGCCCACCCACAGGTCTTCGGACGTACCGGGCAGCAGACAGGTGACGGCCACGGCCGGTTCACTGAGGGCCGTCACGGTCGTTGACGTTGGCCCCAAAGCGGCCAGCCCGGTCGGCAGCCCAAACCACAGGGTGCCGTCCGCCGTCCGCGCCAGCGCCGTCACCGATTTGCCAGCCAGCGGAGACAGCAGCGACTCCGGCGTTTCCGATGACCAGAACTGCTGCCCGTCGAAACGGCACACGCCGGCCGCCGTGCCAAACCACACGCTCCCGTCACGGTCGGGGAAAACCGTCTGCACGTCGTTGGAGGGCAACCGTGGTGCGACGAAGGAACGGTCCAGACTGCGGATGCCAAGCGGAATGGTCGAAACCCGGCTAAGCAGGAGGGTCACTTCAAGCGTCGTCCGCTCACCGGTGACAACAACCTCGGACGTTTTGGCTTCGTAGCCGGTCACCACCGCCGTGACCTCATAGACACCAGCTTCCATCCGCCCAAAGAAGTATTCGCCCCGCCGGCTTTCAAGGGCGCGCAGGGCGCTGACTTCCCGGCGGGAAGATTCCCGCAGCCGCGCGGTCACCACGGCGCCGGCCATGGGCGTACCGACCCGTTCGTCCCGCACCAGAACGCGCAGGGAACTGGGTGAGAGCTGGAGTTTGATGTCGGCTGGAGTTTCATCCAGGCGATTCAGGGTGATGGTCTGGGTCTGTGGGCGGTAGCCGCTGGCCGTCGCCGTGAGGGTGTATTTGCCAACGCGCGGGAGCGGAAAGGTGAACCTGCCATCTCCGGCCGTCAGGAGTGAGGTTGACGGCGCAGCGGGTCCGGTACAGACCACCTTGGCATCGGACAGCGGTGTGCCGGACTCACCAACCACCACGCCACTGATGGCAGGGCCCGGCGGCGGCGACTGGGCGGCAAGCCATCCGCCCGGCAGGGCGAGAACCAGACCGAGCCAGAGCCAACCAATCCAGCCTGAAAAGCTGGGTATTCCCCCTCTTTCAGCTTTGCCCTGGCGAAGTATAATTGCGTATTGTGTGATGGAACTATCACGCCCACTTTTCATCGCTCTCCCTCTGTCACCCCACAACCATGCCCAAGAAAGCGTCAGCGAAACCCAAGGTCAACCTGGCCCTCAAGCGTGAACTCCAGGATTTTCAAGTCAGACAACTCAAAAGAAACTTCAGCGACCTCTACGCCTCGAAGGATTACGGGCAACTGTGTGAGTTCTTTGCTCAGGACATCTATGCCCCCCGTGACTTCGAGGAGCGCAACCGCAGCTTCGAGCAAATTTCGGGTTACTTCCGCAATGCGCTCGGTGAACGGTTCTTCCACGGACTCATCCGCCTGCTCGACCTCTACGAAATGTCCGACGCCATGGACAATCTCATGGTGGTGACGCTGGAGAAGATGGGGGTCAGGAAGGACATTTCACAGGAACAGTACGATGAAGCCTACTACCGGTGCGACAACTACGATGAGCGCGTCGAGCAGCTTGACCTCATCGTGGAGTGTTTTCACTTCACCCACAGTCTCTGCCAGTACCGCTTCATCGGGATGATCCTCAAAACGGCCCGGATGACCTCCCATCTGTTCAGCTCATCGAAGGACAGCATCGTGGACATGCTTGAACGGGGCTACCAGGCGCTGCGGCCGGTCAAAAGCATCAAGCCGTTCACGGATACGATTTACGAGCGTGAACTCAAGCGCCTGAACCGCATTTACGACTTCTACAGCCAGCGCGTGGCGTCATCCTGACGGTTGGGGTTTCAGCGGGTTGGTTGGCCGGTGGTTTGTCCTCCGCCGGCTGACCGGCCGCCGATTGGAAGCCGTGGACGACACCCCCTTCGCTTCTCTCACCTATGCCCAAATCAAAGCCACCCACAGCCCGCAGCAAGACGGCGCTCATCCTGGCCGGGGGCGGTATCACCGGCGTCGTCTATGAGATTGGCGCCCTGCACGCACTTGATCAGTACCTTGGCGAAGGGTTTACCATCGCTGACTTCGATATGATCATCGGCCTGTCGGCCGGGGCGTTTGTCGGTTCGTTTCTGGCCAATGGCATCACGCCGGAAGCCATGTTTGCCGCGCTGCGCCAGGACCCAACCGCCCCCATTGCGCCCTTCCCCAAATGGGATGTGTTCCGCCCCAACTTTGGCGAGTTTTTCGAGCGCGCCCTGGCGCTGCCCCGCACGCTGGCGCTCAACGCTTTCAAAAAGCTGCGCAAGGTGGCCGGTGGCAATCCCTACGTGAGTGTCTTTGACGAAGTGCTGCCTTCGGGGCTCTTCGTCAACGACCGGGTGGAAAGCTATCTGCGGCACAGTCTTCACCGGCTGGGACGCACGAATGACTTTCGCCAACTGCGGCGTCGGCTCTACGTCATCGCCACGGAACTCGACACCGGCGACCGCATCGTTTTTGGCGACGAAGGCCACGATCACGTACCCATCTCGAAAGCCGTTCAGGCTTCGACGGCCATCCCGTTGTTTTACCGTCCGGTGCGGATTGGCCGGCGCGACTACGTGGATGGCGCCATGCGCAAAACACTGCACGCCGACATTACCATTGCCAAGGGGGCGAAACTCATCGTCTGCATCAACCCCGTTGTTCCCCTGCGGAACGACATCGAGCGGGAAGCCGTCCCGTTGTTCGAGGGTAAGGGGCGCTATTTGCGGGAAAAAGGCTTTGGCTACATTGCGTGGCAGATGCTGCGGGTCTTGCTGCACTCGCGCATCGAGCTGGGGCTGGAACGCTACAAACGCCTGCACCCGGATGTGGACATCATCCTCATCGAGCCACGGATGGACGATTACCGGATGTTTTTCCACAACATCATGGACTACGAAGCGCGTGTCCCTATGGCCAAGCATGGTTGTGACACAGCCATGGCGCATCTGGCGGAACACTTCGACGAATACGGTGCTATCTTTGCCCGTCACGGCATCCAGATGGTTCGGCCGGGGCGACGCATTCCGCTTTTAGTACCAGCCCACCGCCCGGCGCCGCCGCGTGCACCGGCATTCAGATCGGACCGCGACGTATCGCGCCTCCAGGCTTCCCTCGATGCCCTGGCGGCCCGGCTGCCGTGAGATAGTGGGCCGGGTGTCGGGCCAGCCGGCTTATGGAATCCAGTCGGCAATGAAGATGTTGGTCTCGCCGCGTGCCCGTCCGTTGCGGTTCGAGGCAAAGACCAGTTTTTTCCCGTCGGGTGAAAACATCGGAAAGCCGTCGAAGGTCTCCTCGTAGGTGACGCGCTCCAGCCCGGTGCCATCCAGGTTGATGAGATACAGCTCGAAGTTGCGTCCCTGCGGATCATCCATGTTCGACGAGAAGATCACCTTCCGGTCATCCGGCGTAAAGAACGGGGCAAAGTTGGCCTTGCCGTTGTTGGTCAGGCGGCGCACGTTCGAGCCGTCCACGTTCATAACGTAAATATCGAGCCGGGAGGGACGGATGAGATGCTCCCTGAGCAGCGCCCGGTATTCCTCCAGTTCTGCGCCTTCGGGCCGGCTGGCCCGCCAGACGATCTGCTTCCCGTCATGGGAAAAGAACGCGCCGCCGTCGTAGCCGGGCGTATGGGTCAACTGCCGGAGGTTTTTGCCGTCGGTGTCCATGATGTACAGCTCCAGATCGCCGGAGCGGTCAGAAGTAAACACGATGTGCTTACCGTCGGGCGACACAGTAGCTTCGGCGTCGTAGCCGGGCGCGTCGGTCAGACGTACCAGACGCTTCCCGTCCAGGCTGGCCTTGAAAATGTCGTAGCCTGGGTAGAGCGCCCATACGTAGCCGCGCGAGAAGTCGGGCCGGGGCGGACACTCGCGCTGGGCCAAATGTGTGGAGGAATAGATGATATGCCGGCCGTCGCGGAGAAAATAGGCGCAGGTCGTACGCCCAAGACCGGTGCTGACCATCCGCTGGCGTGCGCCGGTCGCGTCCATCACGTAAATCTGGTCGCAGGCGCGGCCGTCGCGGGTGGACTGAAAGACAAGCTGTTTGCCATCGAAGGAAAAGTAGGCTTCGGCGTTTTCGCCGCCGAAGGTGAGTTGGCGCAGGTTGGCAAGGTGTGTTTCACGCGGGTCGAGCCTGGGCGGCGGGTAGGTTTTGGGCGAACCTTGTTCACCAAGGCGCGGCTGCTGGGCTGCGCCGGGCCAGGTTATCGCCAGAAACGACAGGAACAGGACGGCCATCCATCGAACCGGCTGGAACAGGGCCGTCCAGGGCTTGGCAGAGTGCATCAAAGGCTGTCAATCTCCTTGCAGGTATTGAACGTTTTCCAACCCGAATCATCTATCATCGCCTCACGGTTTCCGGTTGGGCAAGTCAATGCGGGAAGACCGGTTATGCTTTGGATGAAGACGTTTTGGACAATGGCGCGAAGGTTCCCGGCCCGACGCCTTGCCGGTGTGGGGCTGCTGCTGTGTGTCTGGTTTTGGTTGCCGGACGCTGCCGGACAGAACGTTACCGGACAGAAAGCCGCTCCGAAAAACGGCGTCCCGCGCCAGACCACAAGGCGCACCCTGGATGAGTATTTCCTGGCCATTCCTGACAGTTACCTGCCCAGTGTGCCGCGCGCCCGCCGCCGGACGCTGCTGCGCCCGGAGCACGTCACCGTCCGCGACGAACGCAACGGCTACTTGCAAATTGCCGGCGATGGCGCACGGCCGACGGTCACGGTGGCCAAGTTCCGCCGGAGCGATGGGACGTACCTGATCGCGGTCACCGCCGACTACGAAATGGGTTCAGAGTGCTGGCTGCTGGACGAGCAACCGGCCGGCTTCGTGGACGTGACCCGGAACCTCATCCCTGACTATCGCCGCTGTGAGGACTTCGAGGCGGCGGACTGCCACGTGTATGAACTACCGCGCTATGGGACGACGGTTGTGGTCAAAGATGGCGCGGGACGGGAACGCTACCGGCTCGGTTGGTCCGGCAACCGCTTCGAGCGCCTGCCACCTGCTGTCGGTTCAGGCAAACCGTGACCGGCTTGGCAGGTGGAAGACCGTTGGCGTAGCATTGCCCAACACCATCCAAGCTTGGTATTGCCGGACTGACCGACATGACCGAAGCCCTGCCCTACCGCAAACACCCGACGGCGCTGGTCGAAAGCGAACACATCGGACGTGGGACACGCATCTGGGCGTTTGTCCACGTGCTTCCCGGCGCTGTCATCGGCGAAGACTGCAACATTGGCGATCACTGCTACATCGAGTCGGGCACCGTGATCGGCAATCGCGTCACGATCAAAAACGGTGTCTCCGTGTGGGAAGGGGTTCATCTCGGCGACGACGTGTTCCTGGGTCCCAACGTGGCCCTGACCAACGACTTGCTGCCACGCAGCCGCAAGCCCGATTGGGTCTGTCATCCAACCTACATCGAGCGCGGGGCGACGATTGGCGCCAATGCCACGATTGTCTGCCGGGTACGGATTGGCGAATACGCCATGGTCGGGGCCGGCTCCGTGGTCACGAAAGACATCCCGGCCCACGCACTCTGTTTCGGCAATCCGGCCGCCGTCCGCGGCTGGGTCTGCCGCTGCGCCGCACGTTTGACCTTTGAGGGAGAGGAAACGACCTGCCGTGAATGTGGCGACCAATACCGCCAAACACCAGGCGGCATCATCCGCATCGTCTGACGCACCACAGAGGATGTTGAAGGTGCTGGCCGTACCGATTGCCTTCAACGAGGAAAAGAAAATCGGGCGCGTCCTGGACCGTTTTCCGCCGAATGTCGTGGATGCCATTGCCGTTGTGGATGACGCCTCGACAGACGGCACGCCCCAGGTCATCTGTGAAAAGGGCGCGATTCATCTGCGTCATGAGCGGCAGTCAGGGGCCGGAGCCGCCATCCGCACGGCGATTCGCTACGCCCGCGAACAGGGCTACGATGTCATCGTCATTCTGGCCGGAAACGACAAGGACCGCCCGGCCGAAATCCCCCGGCTGGTCGAGCCGATTGTCAACGAAGGGTATGACTTTGTGCAGGGGTCACGCTATCTGCCGGGTGGCGACTTCGGCAACATGCCGCTGTATCGCCAACTGGCGACGCGCTTCGTCCACCCGCTGCTGTTTTCGCTGGCCGCACGGCGGCGCGTCACCGACAGCACCAACGGCTTTCGCGCCATCCGCCTTTCGCTTTTTGACGATCCGCGCATAGACATTGACCAGGACTGGCTCGACAAGTACGAGCTGGAGCCTTACATCATGTTCAAGGCCATCCGGCTGGGCTACCGGTTCAAAGAGGTGCCCGTCACCAAGATTTATCCCCCAAAAGAACTGGGCTACACCAAAATGAAGCCGTTTACCGGCTGGTGGAGCATTCTTCGCCCCATCATTTACCTGGGGCTGGGTTTGAAAAAGTAACCGCAAAGCAGAAAGGGGCGGGGCATGCAGATTCCCTTCGTTGACCTACAGGCGCAGTACCAGTCGCTCAAAGACGAACTCGACACGGCCGTACTGACCGTCATGCGGCAGTGCAACTTCATTCTGGGCAAGGAAGTGAGTGATTTTGAGCAGGCCTTTGCCGATTACGTCGGCGCCCGGCACTGTGTCGGGGTGGCCAGCGGACTGGATGCGCTCAAGCTTGCGCTGGAAGCCTTTGGTATCGGCCCGGGGGATGAAGTCATCGTGCCGGCGCACACCTTCATTGCTTCGGCGCTGGCCGTATCGGCCGTTGGGGCGCGTCCGGTGCTCGTCGAAGTGGATGAAGCCAGTTTCAACCTTGACCCGGCACGTATCGAAGCCGCCATCACCCCCCGCACGAAAGCCATCATGCCGGTTCACCTCTACGGGCAACCAGCCGATATGGCCCCCATTCTCGACATTGCCCGGCAGCACAATCTGCGCGTCATCGAGGATGCTTCCCAGGCGCATGGCGCACGCTACCGGGGGCAGCGGGTTGGCACGTTCGGCGATGCCGGCTGCTTCAGTTTTTATCCCGGCAAGAATCTGGGCGCGTACGGTGATGCCGGCGGACTCGTCACCAACGACACCGGACTGGCTGAGAAAGTCCGCTTCCTGCGCAACTACGGGCAGGAGGTCAAGTACAAGCACGTCGTCAAAGGATACAACCTGCGGCTCGACACGCTGCAAGCCGCCGTACTTGGCGTAAAACTCCGGCATCTTGACGCCTGGAACGCCCGCCGGGTGGCGCATGCGGCCGCCTACACGCACGCGCTCGAAGGCGTGGGGGACTTGCAGCTTCCGCGCGTTGTCACCGGCGATCACGTCTTTCACCTCTACGTCATCCGTACGCAACGGCGCGACGCCCTCCAGACGCACCTCAATCAGCGCGGCATTGCGACCGTCATCCACTATCCCGTACCGATGCACCTGCAAGCGGCGTATGCCGACCTGGGTTACAGTCGCGGCGCATTTCCCATCACTGAACGGCTTTCAGATGAGATTCTGTCGCTGCCGATGTATGCTGAACTGACGGCTGAGCAGCAGGACTACGTTATCAAAGCGGTGAAGGACTTTTTCGCCTGACCCGGCCCGGCAACATCTCTGACGGATGCCATTCATACCGGTGTTACAGACTGCGGATAAGCGATGCCATCCGCCCTGCCAAAGGAGCTTTGCGCACGCCTATGTCCGGTCGCATCTTTCAACTCCCAACGCCGTTTCGTGATCCGCTGCGGCAACGGATGTTTGCCCCCATCAAAAGCCTGCTCGAACGCTGGCTTCTCTTTCACCAGCTTGACGAGCTTTACCGGGAAGCTCTGGCCGCCACGGGCAACGATGGCCATGCCTTTTTTGAGGCGGTTCTGGCGGCGCTCAACGTCCGCTATCACGTGCTGGAAAGCGATGTGGCGCGGCTGCCGGCTGCGGGGCCGGTCATTGTGGTGGCCAACCATCCCTTCGGGGGCATTGAAGGCATCATCCTGACTTCCCTGCTCCGCTCGGTGCGGCCCGACGCCAAAGTGATGGCGAACTACCTGCTCGGATGTATCCCGGAAGCGCACGACTGCTTCATTCTCGTTGACCCGTTTGAGCGTCCAAACTCGCCACAGGCGAATCTCCGCCCTCTCCGGGCGGCACTCCGCTTCCTTGCCCAAGGTGGCGCGATTGGACTGTTCCCGGCCGGTGAGGTGGCCCACTGGCAGGCCGGCAAGCGCGTCGTTACCGATCCGGTCTGGAAACCCACACTGGCGCGGCTGGTACGCGCCAGCAAGGCAACCGTTGTGCCGGTGTACTTCGACGGCAGAAACGGTGCGCTCTTCCAGATGGCCGGCTTTGTCCATCCGCGCCTGCGCACGGCCATGCTGCCCTATGAGTTTCTCAACAAGCGGAATCGGGAGATTGAAGTGCGCATCGGGCACCCGATTCCCTGGTCGAAGCTCAAGTCCCTCGATGATGAAGCCCTGACCGAGCACCTGCGGCAGCGCACCTACCTGCTGGCTTCGCGTACGGAACCGGCCTCACGGCTGCCACGGGCGCTGGCCGCTCCACTGCGCTTTCCAAAAAGCTTTCCGAAACTCCCGATGCCGTCATTGCAACGCCCGCAACCTGTGCCGGCGGCCATTGCGCCGCCACGTGCGGCTGCCCTGCTGGAGGCTGAAATCAAGGCGCTTCCCGAAACTGCCTGCCTGGTCAGACAGGGCGAACTGACGGTCTGGTGTGCGGGTGCCGAGCACATTCCGCACGTGCTTCACGAGATTGGACGCCTGCGCGAAATCACTTTCCGGGCCGCCGGAGAAGGCACCGGCAAGGCCCTTGACATAGATAGCTTTGATGCCTACTACCAGCACCTTTTTGTCTGGAACCAGGAACGGCAGGAAATCGTTGGCGGCTACCGCTTCGGGCAAACGGATGAGATTCTGGCGCGCTTTGGCAAACGTGGACTCTACACTCACACTTTGTTTGCCTACCGCACGGCCTTTCTGCGCAGCATCGGGCCGGCGCTCGAACTGGGACGTTCGTTCGTCCGCCCGGAGTATCAGAAAAGCTACGCGCCGCTGATGCTGTTGTGGAAAGGTATTGGGCGCTACATTGCCCAGCATCCACGCTACCGGGTGCTGTTCGGCCCGGTGAGCATTACCAACGAGTACCGCACGGCTTCCCGGCGCTTGATCGTGGAGTTTCTCAAGGCCAACAGCTTTCAGCCGCAACTGGCCCGGCTGGTCCGTCCACGGATGCCTTTCGAGTCGCGTACCCTGGCCATCACCCAGACCCTGCTTGGACTCAAGCCGTCCCCGATTCCGGCGGCTGACATTGAAGAAGTCTCGGCCTTTGTGGCTGACATCGAGCCGGATGCCAAAGGCGTCCCGGTGCTGCTACGGCAGTACCTCAAACTGGGTGGAAAGGTGCTGGCCTTCAACATTGATCCGGACTTTGGCGATGCGCTGGACGGCCTCATCATGGTGGACCTGCTCGACAGCGACCCCCGCACACTGGAGCGCTACATGGGACGCACCGAAGCCGCAGCTTTTCTGGACTACCATGCCAAAGCTCTGGCACAGCGCCGGATGCGGGTTAGTTAGGGTTGTCGTCGGGCGGACAGTCTGCGTTCCGGGAACACGGACGGGAAGACGCCCACAGCGTCTCCATAGCCGCCTTGAAACGTGCCTGAATCCGTCCCTGGCGGGGATGGCGTCCGCGTTGCAGCCACCAGCGACCGGCGACGAGCACATCAGACCAGGCCGGCCCCGGACTTGAAAACACCACCGCTTCCAGCAGGTGTTCGGGTGTTGCGCCGAGCAGGGTTGGGGTGTCTGTTGCCAATACCAGCGCATCGGCACGCGCGCCGGGTGTCAGTCCCCAAGTCGGCTGGCCGGCGGCATCACCGCCAGCAAGTTGTGCGCCGGTAAAAAGGCTGGCCGCCGGCGACGGCAGTCCGGCAATCCCCCGGCGCTGCGTCAACAGGCGCGTGCTGTACACCAACCAGCGCAGTTCCTCGCGCCAGTCGCGGTTTACGTGGCTGTCTGAGCCGATGGCCAGCGGTACGCCAAGTTCCGCCCAGGCCGGCAGGTCCACGAAACCGTCACCCAGATTGGCTTCGGTCGTCGGGCAGACCACCACACCGGCCCCGCTCCGGGCAATGGCCTCGCGTTCGGCGGCATCGGTATGCGTGGCATGCACAAGCTGCCAGCGGGGATCGAGATACCCCTCACGCGCCAGCCAGGCGACCGGACGTGCACCCGTTGCGCGCAGGCAGGCTTCGACTTCCGCCACCTGCTCGGCCACATGGATGTGAATAGGCCCGGTAAAATCCTCAGCCAGCCGCCGCAGGTGGTCGAAACTTTCCGGGCGCACCGCCCGGACGGAATGTAGCGCCAGACCGACATGGATGCCGGGACGATTGCCTGCCTCCACAGCTTTGACCACCTCCCATACGAAATCAGGTGTGGCAAAAAAACGGCGTTGCTCTGGCAGCAGGTCAGGCTGTCCGAACCCGGCCCGCTCATACACGGTGGGCAGCAGCGTCAACCCGATCCCAACGTCTTCGGCAGCATGAATGAGAGCTTCCAGCATCGTCAGCGGTTCGGGATAAGGTTCGCTGGATACATCGCGGTGGAGATAGTGAAACTCGCAAACCTGGGTATATCCGCCCCGGAGCAGTTCCAGGTAAAGTTGTGCTGCGATGGCGCGCAGAAGTTCGGGTGTGATGCGCGCCGCAAGGTGGTACATGCGGCTTCGCCAGGACCAGAAATCATCCTGTTCGCCCGTGGTGGTTTCGGCCAGTCCGGCAAAGGCACGCTGAAACGCATGGCTGTGGGCATTGACAAGACCCGGCAGCAAAGCGCCTGCAAGTGGCACAGCTTCGGGCGGAGGCGTCAGCACATTTGTTTCCACATCCGCCCAGCAACCATCCTGTCCAATGGTCAGCAGAACGTGGCGTTGCCAGCCGTGGGGGAGACAGGCCAAGGGTGTCCACAGGGCTTTGGGCGGGACCGGCTCAAGCGTCATGACGGACTCCAGGCGAGCGCCGTAATGATGAGTTTCTCCAAAATCGGGAGCAGACGCCCGGCGCGTTCCGGGTCAATCCGATAGGGCGGCGCTTCATCGCGCATGTAACAGGACCAGGCCATTTCCAGTTGGACGGCGTGGCGTCCCTGCTCCGGCCGGCCGTAATGGCGCGTAATGTAGCCACCTTTGAAGCGGTCATCAGCCACGTAGGTCAGTTCCTTTTGCGCAGCCAGCGCAGCACAGAGGGACTGACGCAACTGCGGCGCACAGCTTGCTCCGCCGGCCGTGCCAAGGTTCAAATCCGGCAGCGTGCCCTCGAAAAGCCAGGGCAACTGTGACTTGATACTGTGCCCTTCCCACAGAATGACATAGCCATGACGCGCCTGAAGTCGTGCGAGTTCGCGTTCGAGTGCGTCATGGTAGGGCTGCCAGTAGCGTGCGCGTCGTCGCGCCACCTCGGCGGCATCGGGCGTCCTGCCGGCGCGGTAGATGGGTTCTCCGGTGAACATGCGCGTCGGGCAAAGCTCCGTGTAGTGCTTGCCGTGATAGAGCGGCAGGTCATCGGGCGGGCGGTTGACGTCCACGACGTACCGTGACAGCCGCGCCTGCAGGATGCCGACATCCAGTTGGCGGGCGAAGGCGTAGAGTTCACCCAGATGCCAGTCAGTATCGGGCAGGGTTCTCGCTTCGTCAGTCCAGTCGGCGGCAATCTCCGGCGGCACAACCGTCCCCACGTGCGGCAGGCTGATCAGCACGGGAACATCACCCGGATGGAGTTCAAATACCGGTTCAACCGACGATGACGCCATGACGCACCACCTCTTTGCCTCCCACGATCACCTGCTGCGGATGACAGCCACCGAACCAGTAGGCCAGTTCACGGGGATGTTCCAGCGGCCAGACGACGAAATCCGCCCGCCTGCCGGCCGCCAGGATGCCCCGGTCGGCAAGTCCCAGCGCACGCGCAGCATGCACGGTGATGCCACGCAGGGCTTCTTCCGGCGTAAGCTGAAAGAGCGTACAGGCCAGATTGAGCATCAGCAGCAGGGAGAGTGTCGGCGACGAACCCGGATTGTGGTCGGTCGCTACCGCCAGCGGAACACCGGCGGCCCGCAGCGCGGCCACCGGCGGACGTTGTGTTTCACGCAGAAAGTAAAACGCGCCGGGCAACAGGACGGCCACTGTGCCGGACTGCGCCATGGCGCGGATGCCAGCCGGGCTGACATATTCCAGATGGTCACAGGAAAGCGCGCCAAACTTAGCCGCCAGCAACGCTCCGCCCTGGTCACTCAACTGTTCAGCGTGGAGTTTGACCGGCAGCCCCAACTGCCGGGCCGTTTCAAAGACGCGCCGCGTTTGTTCGACCGAAAACCCGATGGTTTCGCAGAAGGCATCCACAGCATCCACCAGACCGGCAGCGTGCAACTCCGGCAGCCAGGCGCAGACTTCGGCAATGTAATCGTCCGGGCGACCGGTAAACTCCGGCGGCAGGGCGTGCGCAGCCAGGTAAGTCGTGCAGACCGTCAGCGGCAGGCGCTGCGCCAGTTGGCGGGCAATGCGCAGGCAGCGGGCTTCATCAGCGTAGGTCAGCCCATACCCGGACTTGATTTCGACTGTCGTGACGCCTTCTGCCAGAAGCGTGCGTGCGCGGCGGATGGCGGCGGCCAGAAGGTCTTCGTCGGAAGCGGCGCGGGTCGCCCGCACCGTGGAGAGAATGCCGCCGCCCTGCCGCGCAATGTCGGCATAGGTTGCGCCGTGCAGCCGGGCTTCAAACTCATCGGCGCGCGTTCCGCCATAGACCAGATGTGTGTGGCAGTCCACCAGTCCCGGTGTCACCAGTGCGCCGCCCAGGTCATGTTCTTCGGCAATGGGCAGGCTGCGGGGCAGGTGACGCGCATCACCAACCCAGTGCAGGTATTGACCGGCAACGACCAGGGCGCCGTCTTCAATCCAGCCCCAGGCGGCCGCGTCTGCCAACGTCGCCAATCGCGCGTTGCGCCACAATGCCAACATTTCCCCTGCCTGCCCCCAGCGCCGTTGTGCGTAAGCCAACATCCTACCGTGCGTGGTGTGTGGTGAAAAGCCGTGGCTTGACGCCACTGGCCCACCCCACTAACGTCGCTGGCAGCGCGTCTTGGCGCATCGGATTCCCGTATAGCGAAGCCTTGCCATGTCCAGAATTCTTCGCGCACCACGCGGAACGGAGCTTTCCTGCCGCAACTGGCAGATTGAAGCGGCGTACCGCATGCTGCACAACAACCTTGACCCGGAAGTTGCCGAACGACCGGAAGACCTGGTCGTGTATGGCGGGGCCGGCAAAGCCGCCCGCAACTGGGCGTGTTTTGAAGCCATCTGCGACACCCTGCGCCGGCTGGGAGAAGATGAAACCCTGCTCATCCAGTCGGGCAAGCCGGTGGGCGTCTTTCGTACGCACCCGGACGCCCCACGGGTCTTGCTGGCCAACTCGAACCTCGTACCCCGCTGGGCTACGTGGGAACACTTCGACGAACTCGACCGGCGCGGCCTGATGATGTACGGGCAGATGACGGCCGGTTCGTGGATTTACATCGGTACGCAGGGCATTGTGCAGGGCACGTACGAGACCTTTGCCGAAATGGGCCGCCAGCACTACGGCGGCGACCTGCGCGGGCGCTGGGTGCTCACGGCCGGGCTGGGCGGCATGGGCGGGGCACAGCCGTTGGCGGCGGTGTTTGCCGGGGCGGCGGCGCTGGTCATCGAGTGCCAGGTCAGCCGGATTGAAGCCCGCTGCCGGACGCGCTACCTCGATGAGTGGACGGACAATCTCGACGATGCCCTCCGGCGCATTGAACGCTACACGGCGGAGAACAAGGCGGTTTCCGTCGGCCTGCTCGGCAATGCGGCGGAAATCCTCCCGGCGCTGGTGGAACGCGCCCGGCAGGGGGGGCTACGTCCTGACATCGTGACCGACCAGACAGCCGCGCACGACCTGATTCACGGCTACCTGCCGGTGGGCTGGACGGTTGAGCAGTGGCAGGCGGCCCAACGCGATCCGGCACAGCACGGGACGCTGCGCCGGGCAGCGGCGGAAAGCTGCGCGCGGCATGTCCGGGCCATGCTCGACTTTCAGGCCTTGGGCGCCAGGGTGGTGGATTACGGCAACAACCTGCGCCAGGTCGCTTTTGACGAAGGCGTTACGGATGCCTTCACGATTCCCGGCTTCGTCCCGGCCTACATCCGCCCGCTGTTTTGCCGGGGCAAGGGGCCGTTCCGGTGGGTGGCGCTGTCGGGCGACCCGGAAGACATCCACCGCACCGACCGGCGTCTGATGGAGCTGTTTCCTGACAACGACCACCTGCACCGCTGGTTGACGATGGCTGAACAGCGGATTGCTTTTCAGGGACTGCCGGCGCGTATCTGCTGGCTGGGTCTGGGTGAACGCCACCGGGCAGGACTGGCGTTCAACGAGATGGTCCGCAAGGGCGAACTCAAAGCGCCCGTTGTCATCGGCCGCGATCACCTGGATGCGGGTTCGGTGGCTTCCCCCAACCGGGAAACCGAGCAGATGCGGGATGGCTCGGATGCGGTTTCCGACTGGCCGCTGCTCAATGCCCTGCTCAACACGGCCAGCGGTGCGACGTGGGTTTCACTCCACCACGGGGGCGGCGTTGGCATGGGCTATTCGCAGCACGCCGGGATGGTCATCGTGTGTGATGGCACGGAAGCCGCTGAACGGCGTCTGGAACGGGTGCTGTGGAATGACCCGGCAACCGGTGTGATGCGGCACGCTGATGCCGGCTATGCCAATGCCGTGGAGTGTGCCAGGGCGCAGGGACTGTGGCTTCCCATGCTGGATACGGATGCCTGATGACGCGCGAACTCATTCTGGTACTGGGCGGCGCACGGGCCGGCAAAAGCCGGTTTGCCCAGCAGCTTGCCCAGACGAAAGCCGACGCCACGGGCGCAGCCGTGTGTTTCATTGCCACGGCGGAAGCCCTCGACGAAGACATGCAGGGGCGGATTCTGCGCCACCGGGCGGAACGCCCGCCGGAGTGGCGTACCATCGAGGAACCGCGCGCGCTGGCGGCAGCTTACGCCCAGGCGGCGGAAGCCGGTGTCGTGGTGGTGGACTGCCTGACGCTGCTCGTCTCGAACTGGCTGCTGGCTATGCCACACGATGAGGCGCAGTGCCTCAATGCGCTGGAAACCACGCTGGCGGCCTTTTTGCAGACCTTTTCGCGCCGTGAGCAGACGGTCATCGTGGTGTCCAATGAAGTCGGGCTGGGGATTGTTCCCGACAATGCTCTGGCGCGGCGCTACCGGGACCTGCTGGGCAATGTCAACCAGTCGGTGGCCGCAGCGGCAACGGAAGTCTATTTCGTCGTGGCCGGACTTCCCTGGCGCATCAAGTGAGTCCGTTTCACACGGCATCCACAATGCCAATGAAAATGTCTGTTCAGCCGACAGGGGCATTCTTCAGGCAATCCCAAAGCTGCTACACTGCACGTTGACGGCCGAGACAACGCGGCTCCGAGGGACAAAGCATGGCGCAACGGAAAACAGGTTGGCATATCTGGCCGGCTGGTCTGGCGCTGGGATTTCTTTGGGCGATGACCATGCCAAACCTGCCTGTGACCCAGGTTGCTGCCCAGGAACGCAGCACGAGTGTGGGCGGGGGAAAAGCCGGTGGCGGTGAAACGACATCCTCACCTGGCAGCGGGCGTGGACGCAGCAGCAGCAAGGGGGCACGTCCACCGACAGTTCCCTGCCCGTCCGGGCCGCTGGCGCCAACCGTGGCCCTTCCAGCCGAACAGCTTTCCACCGTCACCTTTGAATCTCCCAGACTGGACGACAAAGGCAACACCGTCGAGACCGTCAAAGGCGAAACGCAACGGTTTGTCGAAAACCTGGGCAACCAGGTGACGCTGGAATTGGTCGCCGTACCGGGCGGCTGTTTTACCATGGGCAACACGGTCTCCGATGAAACCGAAAGCTATGACAACGAGCGTCCGCCGATGCGCGCGCGGGTCTTCGGGTTCTACATGGGGCGGACCGAAGTCACCCAGGCGCAATGGCGGGAAGTCGCGTCCTGGCCCAAAGTCGAACGTGACCTGCCGCCTTCCCCATCGAAGTACACCGGCGACGACCTCCCCGTGGACAGCATCACCTGGGATGAAGCCGTCGAGTTCTGCCGGCGGCTGACCAAAAGAACCGGCCGCCCCTACCGGCTGCCAACCGAAGCCGAATGGGAATATGCCTGCCGGGCCGGCGCCATCGGATTGTTTGCCTACGGTGCTGTCCTGCTGCCGACGCTTGAAAACTACGACGGGTCTCTGCCCTACCGGGACGAGCCAGCCGCCCCGCCACGCAAGAAGCCAACGCCGGCCGGATCGCTGGGGGTCAATCCCTTCGGACTGGCCGATATGCACGGCAACGTACGGGAGTGGTGTCTGGACACCTATACTTCCCGCCTGACGGGAATTCAGGCGCAGGGCGCGCCGGTGCGCAACATCCGCCAGGAAGAATGGGCGCAACACCGCACCATCCGGGGCGGCTCGTGGGCGTCACTGCCTGATGGCTGCCGCTGCTCAATCCGCGAGGGGCTGCACCGTGAAGAACTGCTGACGACGCTTGGCTTTCGCGTTGTTCTCAGCGACCACTACGGAGAAGGTCAACCGATCGAACTGGATAACGGAGAGTCTGGACGTACTTCCGGCTCCCTACGCCTCAACGAGCGAACTTCAGCGCCTGCCTTTTCACATAGACCAGAGCATCCTCATCCGTAGGAAACTCGGAAGAAAAGCTTTCGCGTAGCCCACGGGCGACCTGCTCAACTGTCCAGCCGGCATCGAGCTTTGTCAGCAGAAAAAGCTGCATTTTGCCTTCCACTCCCAGCCCCGGCGCTGCCGTGGGCGACAGCGGACGCAGGCGTTCCGGTGTTGCCAGCCAGCCCTCGAAGTCCGAATGGCGGAACGTTTTGGATTCCCCCCCAACACTGCGCCAGGTCACGTCCCAGCACAACACACCGCCGCCGCCAACCGCCCGGAGCGTCACTTCGACTTCATCCCCAACGGCCACCGGCAGCGGCTCGGCAATCGGCAAGCACATGTTTCCCCAACTGGTTGGTGGCTCATAGGGACTGTTGGTCAGCGTGATGTCTTCCGTAAGCCACGCCTTGAACCACCCGCCGATGCCATGCATCACCCCTGGCTGCGCCACCCGAAAGGATGCCGTCCCGGCTACCTTGGGCAGGGCATCACCATCCAGCGCGGCGGGGGTCAGGTCAACCCGGCAGTAGCAGCGCCCTTCGGCCAGCACGTGCTGCGGACTCAGCCGGCGTGGATACTGCTGGTTGACGGCAAAGGACAACGCAGACGAAAAATCAAAACCACACACCGGCTCGCGCCAGACGGACAAATCTGGCTTGGCTTCCGGCCAGGTGATCGGTGCGCAGTACAGTTCGAGTGCCTGCGGGATGAGCTTTCCGCCTGGCTTCAGCCAGCGGTGACAGGCATCCCGGAGCGTCGGGAGAATAAGCTCCTCTGCACCATAGTTGCCTATCGTCTCAGAGACGATGACATCCACCGGTTCCGGCAGCCGGGCGCGGGTGGACAGGTGATTGATGAATGTCACGCGGTCAGCATAACCATTCTGCTCAATAATCAGCCTGGCAAGTTCAATGATGGGGCCTTCATCAATGGCATAGGTGTGCCGGGCGCCGGCCCGGCATGCCAGAAGCGTCAGAATCCCTGTTCCGCAGCCAACGTCGGCAACGACATCGCCGGGGCGTACGACAGACTCGATGGCAGACTGAAAGGGTTGCACCCGACGCTCATCAGCGATCAGTGAAGCGTGGTAGGTCAGGGCTGCGTAATCAGGGTACATTGGCTGTTGTTTTTAACCTCGGAGTGAAATGTTACCCGATAGTACGTGCGCCCTGACCAGCAAACAAGTATATTGGCTTGCACATTTAACCCGTGATGGCGCTTGTCCCCGATGGACTAAGTGCCAACAACTATTCCCAATCCCGCACCTATCTGACGTAACGATGCTTTCTCCTATGAACCGCGCCCAGATTCCCAAGCACGTCATTGTTCGCTCTGTTGCCGATGAGGCCATCCTGCTCAATCTGGTCACAGAGCATTACTACGGTCTGGACAGTGTGGCCTACAGCATGCTGCGGCAGGCCACGAGCTGCCCGACGTTGCAGGACGCTTTGGCGGCTCTGCTGGACGAATATGAAGTCGAACCGGAACGGCTTCAGCGGGATTTCGACAGCCTGCTGGAGCAGCTTCGACAAGCTGATCTCATCGAGATTGTTCCGCCTGACCCGGTTTCTTCAGATTCGCCGCCAGCGGCAGCTCCAATCTCATGAAACGTTGGCTGTACCGACTGTACCTCTTCTGCCACCTTCCATCGGAAGACCGGGCGAACCTGGTAACGGCCTGGCTTTTGTTGCTGGGTTTGCCCGGACTGTGCCGCCTCGTCGGTGTACGCGCCTGCCTGCGGTGGATGCGGTGGATGGTTGGCCGTCAGCCGCCACCGGTGTCATCCGCAACCTGCCCGGCGGATTGGGTGGATCACCAAGGTGTTCTTGTCGCTTGGGCGGCCCGGTATTGTCCCCGGTCGCCAACCTGCCTCATCCGCGCGCTTGTGCTGTGGTTTCTGCTGGCGCGACGCGGCATTGTCTGTGACCTCCGGCTGGGTGTTGAGAAAGACGCCCAGACGTTTGAAGCCCATGCATGGGTGGAATGGTGCGGCCAGCCGGTGATGGAATCCCCGGACGTACGGCAGCGATATGCCGTCTTTGATACGCCTCTCAACGCCTTGTGAGCAGCTTTTTCGTTATCTTCCATCCCGACGGCCGGCTGGTTGAGCCGCCGCTTGTCGCACGGTTGCTTCAGCGGTTGGCCTGGCGTGGGCCCGACGGTCAATCCCACTGGACGGACGCTCACGCGGCGCTGGGCTATGCCCATCTCCACGTGGATGACCTGACGCGCATCCCACCGCCGCTGACATTCGACGGACAGGTATGGCTTGCGGCTGACATCCGGCTGGATGCGCGCGAAGGACTCTGCCGTGCCATCCAGACGGCTGGCGGGGAGGCCGACCAAGATATGCCGGATGCCAGACTGCTCTGGCAGGCGTACCACCTGTGGGAGTTGGATTGCCTGCACTACCTTCAGGGCGACTTTGCCTTTGCCCTGTGGGATGCCCGTCGCCGACGGCTGTTCTGCGCGCGCGACCCGTTCGCCGTCAAGCCGCTCTATTACAGCTATCAGCCGGGGCTGTTTGTTGCCTCCAGCGACCTTGCGACCATCTGCGCCCACCCGCAGATTCCCACCTCCATCCCAACCGATTTGGACGACTTTGCCGTTGCCGATTTTCTCATCGAAGGGATGAAGCTGGACGAAGACGGCACGTTTTACCGCGCCATCCGCCGCCTGCCACGGGCTACGGCGCTGTGCCTTGAAGGGGGCGCACAGCGGCAATGGCGTTACTGGGACTGGCCGACCAATGGGTATCTCCGCTATGCCCGCACGAGTGATTACGTTGAGCATTTTCAGGCGCTTCTGGAACAGGCTGTAGCTGACCGGCTGCGCGCACCACGTGCATCTGTTCTTCTCAGCGGCGGGCTGGATTCCAACGTTGTGACGGCTGCCGCGCGGCGCGCCTGCCCAACGACAGACCTCCACGCTTTTACTTGTGTTTTCAACACACTCATTCCCGACTGCGAGCGGCATTTTGCCGGTCTGGCCGCTCGGGGTCACGGTATTCCCATCACCTTCGTTGAGCAGGACAACTGGCAGCCGTATGCGCCCCCCCCGGCCGGCGTTCCCCCACCACCTGAGCCGGTTCACGAACCCTTCTGGAATGGCATCATGGAAAGTTACCGCCAGGTGGGCAGCCACGCCCGCATTGTCCTGACCGGGCAGTGGGGCGATGAAGTCATGCTTCAGGAAACAGCACCCTACCTGCGCGATCTCGTTGCCCGGCGGCAGTTACTCCGCTTGGGCGAGGCTCTTGTGGCGTACTTTGTAGCTGACGTCCGCAATGGCTTCTTTTCACTTCGGCGTCAGTTTGGGCGGATACTTGGACGAAAACACCCAACCCGGTCAGAAATCCCCCGCTGGCTGGCAACAGACTTTGTAGCACGCCTGCGCCAGGCTGGCTACTTTGAGCGCCCGCAACCCAGTCCACCACCGCACCCCTACCGGCGGCTTATGCTGCAAGCGATGAGTCGGGTTCACCTGGCCAACGACAATGAATACAGCGACCTGTCATTTACCGGCGCTTTGATGGAAACGCGCTCCCCGTTGCTTGACCAGCGCATCATCAGATTTCTCCTGGCGGCGCCAACGGTTCCCCTTTGCCTGGACAAGTGGCTTTTCCGGGAACTGCTCAAGGACCGGCTCCCACGCGCTGTCGTCCGGCGCGCCAAGTCTCCCCTTCCTCAGTTTCCCGTCACCGGCTACATCAGGCGGCATGGCACAGGCTGGGCGGAACTTCCCCCGGAAGCCCGCCATCACTTGGCTTGCTTCGTGAACGTCGAAGCCTTGGTTATTCCTCTCGTGTGGGATGCACAGCACGAGGCCAAATCTTTTGTTGACCTCAGCCCGCTGAGCCTATACAAATGGTTGCAATCCAAGGTTGTATAGACTTCCAGAACTATTGTGCTTTCGCCGTTTGGAGACCAACTTATGAAACAGCCTTCACTGCCACGTGAACAAACTGCAAGCCCATCACAGGTCCGGCAACCCAACAGAAAGGCATACCAACCACCAACCCTTATGGGTTACGGCTCACTCATTGATTTCACCCGTGCCTCTGGTACGGGATCCAGTCGCGATGGCGTTCTCAGAACCTTTCGTGCTTCACGGTAAATTCTTCACAAAGGACACTGGCGCAGGCAGCGTACGGATGGGGCGACTGGTGACGCCCCTCCCGGTGACCTTCCTCCAGCCAGTGTGCCTTGTTGAAGACAGAGCCAAACAGCCTTTTTGCCCCTCAAGGAAGGTTTCCTGATGCTGCTGCATCGGCCAATCGGCAGCAAGTGTCGGGTATTCGGGACAGATGGCAGAAACCGAGCAAGGGACAGGACTGGTCGGCTGCCAGATGCAAGATCACTCGTCATTTGGGGCTGATGGGTAGTGTTAAGCCTTCCAAGACTTGACTCCCCTCTGAAAACAGACCATCACGCTGCCTGTTTCACACAGGTTGGAGCTTTGGCGCGTGTCCTCGTGTGAAATACGCGGCAGGGACATGAATTTGTTGATTCCCAGCCCGCCAGGCTTGTATAAGTTCCACATAAGTGACAGCGTTTCAAGGATTTATAGCTTCGATCCCGTCACAGTTTTTCGCTTTTTGGAAACCAATTTATGAAAAGACCATCATTGCCATACAAACAACCGGCCACCTCTTCACAAGCCGGGCAGTCTGCCAAAAAGGCATACCAGTCGCCGATGCTCGCCGATTGCGGGTCACTTGTTGAATGTACTTGGGCCGCTTTTGGCACAACCGTGCGTGACCGGGTTGGCTCCCCCCCAAACCGTCTCTCACGGTGAGTGTCTCCCCAGATGGCATCAGCGCAGATGGTTTATGGACGGCGACTGACGACAACCCGCCCGGTTCCTTTTCTCCAGCCGGTGCACCTTGGTGAAGACACCGCCGATGGCTTTCTCGCCTTTGAGGAAAATCCCACGCCACCACGCCCCCCGGCGTGTGCACCGTGGTATCAGGGGCAAATTGTGGACGCCAGGCAAGGCCCCGAACTCGTTGCCTACCACGAGCCGGAAACCGGTCTGTTTCACTTTTGCTATAACGTCGGCACGGCTTTCACCTACGACCACCCTCAACGCCGTATCACGGCGCTCTGGTCACCGCCGCAGACGTTTGAGGATACCTGTACCTACCTGACCGGCCCCATCCTTGGTTTTGTTCTCCAGATTCAGCAGCGGGTGTGTCTGCACGCCAGCACAGTAGCCATAGGTGCCTCAGCCGTGGCCTTTGTGGGACCGAACGGTACCGGCAAATCCACCCTTGCGGCGGCGCTGCTCCGGCGCGGCGCGGAGATTATCGCCGAGGATGTCGCTGCTGTTGAACAGCAGACGGATGGCTTTGTGGTCCATCTGGGGCCGCGCGCCATCCGCTTGTGGGACCCTTCTGTCACAGCCCTTTACGGCCGCCCCGACGCACTTCCCTGCATCTCCAAACACTGGGAAAAACGCTACCTGCCTCTCGATACCCCTGAACAACCCCGGCCGGCACGGCTCACGGCCGTGTACCTCCTGGAGGTCGTTCCGGCGGAGGCTCCGGTCAGCAGTACGCAACTCCCTCCGATGCAGGCTGTGACAAAGCTCCTGCCCAACATCTATCCCGACTGGCTTCCCCTGCCGGAAGCGCGGGTTGCCATTCTGGATACCCTGACCCAACTGGTCACGGCGGTTCGCGTCAGCCGCCTTTCGATTCCACATAGTTTTTCCCGACTGGACGAGGTTTGTGATTACGTCCTGGCGCGCCACAGTTAGACGGTTGTGCCCCGGTTTGCGACGGGAGTTGCCGGCAGGGTGTCAGGAGACCAGTCAACTGTGCTACAACGCCGGTAACGTGTTGCCGTAACCAAGCCATGACGGAAGCGATTCGTTTCGATGCCAACGGCCTCGTGCCGGTCGTCATCCAGGATGCCACGACCAACGAGGTCCTCACCCTGGCCTACATGAATGCCACCAGTTACCAACTCACCTGCGAAACCGGTGAGGTCTGGCTCTGGAGCCGCTCGCGTCAATCCCTGTGGCACAAGGGGGCCACGTCGGGCCACACCCAACGGGTTGTGGACATGCGGCTGGATTGCGACAGTGATGCCCTTGTCGTCAGGGTTGAACCGCGTGGGCCGGCCTGTCACACCGGTGCCACCAGTTGCTTTTTCCAGTCCATCCTCCCTGGCAGCGCCACTATGGACCAGACAGACAAAGCGCCTCCAATACCGGCAGCCCAGGTTTCTGAAGGAAGCCCGTCCATTGCTCCGCCGGAAGTCAAACTCGTCCCCCACAGTGCGCTCGAACTGGGCATCCTGCTCGATGAGCTGTATGCCCTGATCCGGGAACGCCAGGCAAAACGCCCGGAAGGCGCTTACACCACCTATCTGTTTACAGCCGGGCTGGACAAGATTCTCAAAAAGGTCGGCGAGGAAGCGGCCGAAACCATCATTGCCGCCAAAAATGAACCCCGCACGGAATTGGCCGCTGAAATGGCCGACCTGCTCTATCACCTGCTCGTCCTGATGGTGGCGCGGGATGTGACACCCCACGACGTGGCCGAAATTCTGCGCAGCCGCGCCGGCAAACGCCGACCTCTTCCCACGGAGTAAGCCCCGGAGCGAGTCCACCGTGTCCACGCTGCAATTTCAGCCGGCAACATACGATGCCTTCCTGGCGCTGGCCCAGGAAGCAACCGTCGTTCCCGTGGCCGTGACCCTGCCGGCGGACGTTCACACACCGGTTGGGGTCTTTCTGAAAGTGGCCGGTCAATCCGGCGATGTCGGCCTGTTCGAGAATCAACGCCTCGAACGCCATCTCCCCCCCTATACCCTCATCGGTCTCGACCCACGCTGGATCATCACCGGCCGGGATGGGAAGGTTGAGCTACGCACCCCGCACGCCACGCTCGAACGCACGGAAACGCTGCTGCAAGCCGTCCGGCGGCGGCTTCGGGCCGACATCCTCGCGCCCGTAGCGGATATACCGGCGCTGGCCAGTGCCGCCTTTGGCTATCTGGCGCACGAAGCGTCCCACCAGCTTCACGGCGTACCGCCCCGCGTACCGCCGACCGTGGAAGGCGTCCTCGCCGCTTTTGGCACGGTCATCGTGTTTGACCATGCCCACCAGCGCCTGCATATCGTTGTCAATGTCCCGACCGACGGACGGACTGAACGGCTCGAAGCCGACTACGCCGCCGCGCAACAGCGCCTCCAGTCCGTGGCGCAACAACTCGACGGCCCATTCCCGGCGTTACCGGCGCTGCCACGCCCAACGTCGCGTTCCATCGTCACCCCTATGACGCCGGAGCAGTTCCGGCAGGCCGTTGAACACACGGAACAGTGCATTGCCGCCGGTGAGCTTCACGTGGCCACGCTGGCGCAGCGCCTGGAACGTCCGACGGCCGCCCATCCCTTTTCGATCTACCGGCTGCTGCGGGCGACCCCCTCCCTGTTGGGCACGTTCTTCTTCTCTGCCGGTGGCACGGCGGTTCTTGGCGGCATTGCCCACAACGTCGTTCAGGGACAGGGAGAACACCTCCGCGCCTATCTGGCGACTCATGAGCGCCCGGCCGGAAGTACCGAGGCCGAACTCTCCCTGGCCCTGGCCGAACTGGCCAGCGCCGAGTCGGCAATGGGTCAGCACATCGGTTTCGTGGATGCGCTGCGCAACGACCTCGGACAGGTTGCCGGCTACGGCTCGCTGGAACTGGAAATTCTTGCCCAGGCGGAAGCCGCCTCGCAACAGGTGCAACTCATTTCAACGCTCCAGGCCCGAATCGCGTCGGGACGCGATTATCTGGATGTTCTCGCCGCGCGCCTGCCCAGCGCCCAGTGGACCGGACTCCCCAAACGCCCTGCCCTGCGCCTGACGACGGCACTTGAACCCGTCCGGCGGCATCACTTCGGAAGCCAGTTCTGCCTGCTTGTCCCACAGGTGGAGCTGCTGGCCTGCGAAACCTGTCACGTCCTCGAAGTGACCAACCAGGTTGCGCGGTTCTATGCCTTTGCCGCCCTGACCGGCGATACCAACCTCAGCGAAGCCTTGGTCAAAGGGGCCAAAACAGCCCAGCACACCGCCGCCCTGCTGGAACAGGCTGAAGCCCAGACCGTGCACTGAATCCGGTGCTTCCCAACCGGCAGCAGCCGGCTTCCCGCTTGACGCTAAGGGGACTTTCAGATAAAACGTATAATCAAATGCTTATCTGTTAGCGGTAACGTATGGCTTCTCCCTGTAGCAACCAGCACCAACCAACCGAACGCGAAGTGCTCGCCGCCCCGCTGGCCTGGCGCGTTGCCGATATGTTCAAGGCGCTCGGCGATCCGACCCGGGTGAAAATCATCGCCCTGCTCGATGCCGGCGAACTGTGTGTCGGCGAAATGTGCCTGACGCTGGGGATGTCGCAGCCGGCGATTTCCAGCCAGCTCCGTTTGCTGCGTACGCTGGGGATTGTCTCCGTTCGCCGCGAAGGCAAGCACGCCTACTACCGCCTGGCAGATGAACACGTCCGGCATCTGTTCCACCAGGGGCTGGCCCATGCGCGGCACGACATCATTCACGATGATGCGTAACGCATGAAGGCATCCGGCGGAACGGTCTCACCACCCTATCCACCTGAAAGGAGTCATCCAATGACGAGCTGCACAACCCACCCCGACCACGCCCACACCCATGACGCCACCTGCGGGCATACACGCATTCAGCACGATGATCACGTGGACTACCTCCACGATGGCCACCTGCACTCTCCGCACGGCGACCACTACGACGAACACTGCATTGCCGTCAGCAGCACGAACCCCGATGGCTGTGCGCCATACCCCACGGCGTGCGCACATGTCCACGGTCCGGGCTGCGGGCATGAGGCCATTCCGCACGGCGACCATGTGGATTACCTCGTGGACGGGCGGCTGCATCACGTACACGATGGGCACTGTGACGATCACGGTCCTGTCACCGTGCTGTAACGACTGAAATCATCTGAACATCTAGTAGCCGGTTGCGTCAGGATCGGCGCAACCGGCAAAACTGCTGATCCGAAACACCTGGGTTTCCAGCCGGCCATCAGGATGGAGCCACAGCCGCCGGTAGCCTGGCGCTGACGGGTCAAGACCAAATTCGACTGTTTCCGGTTTGAACTGAATGCAGGTTGAAGGTGAGGCCATCAGCCGTACGCCCTGGCGCTCCAAGTCTATTGCCTGGTGAACATGCCCCCACAGCACGCCACGCACCTGCGGATGGCGGTCGAGAATGGCAAAAAAGGCAGGGGCATTGGCCAACCCGATGTCATCCATCCACCGGGCACTTGTCGCCACAGGGTTGTGATGCAGGCAGACCAGTGCCGGGCAATCGGCATGGGCGCGGAGGCCGGCATCAAGACGCGCCAGCTCATCTTCGGACAAGGCGCCGCCAACCTCGCCGGGAACGGTTGAATCCAGCAGAATGATGTACCACCCGCCTACGACGACCTCCGTCTCCGGGCGCAGTGGCGCACAGGTCAGCGTTGCGCGCATCACTGCCGGCTCGTCGTGGTTGCCGGGCAACCAATAGACTGGCGGCGGGAGCGGACAGGCAGCGGCAAAGCCGGAGAAGGCTTCGGCCAGGTGCGCGTAGGCCTGCGCCGTGCCGTCCTGCGCCAGGTCGCCCGTAGCCAGCACCATATCGGGTGGTTCGGCAGCCGCAGCGGCGAGAACGGCCGTCAGGGAATCATACGTCACCAGGCCGAGCAGGCGACCCGTACGCTGGGCAAACAGATGCGTGTCTGTGACGTGAAGGACGTGCACCGGATGGTCGGCACCTCTGGAAGTGCCGTTTTGAGATGGTTTAGCCATGGCTTCTGCGTGTGATACGGCACTGTAGTCCGCTTTCTGTTGCCATGAAAAGCCTTTCCGTTGTTGGCAGGCACTGTGTTACATAACCGGATACCACCGGATGTCCACAAACTCTCCTTGATGCCGAGGTAATTTGCCATGGGCAGGGCCGCCGCAACCTACCGGACATACCTTTTGAAGCCATCAGTACTTCCACTGGCACTGCTTCTCTTCTTTGGTGGCCTTTTGACGGCCCAGGCTGATATTGCCGTTGAGCGGCAGGTGGCGCTGTATCCTGGCTACACCCTGTCCAGCACGAGTTCGATGCGCACGCTGGCCGATGTCCGCCTCCTGACGGCCCTGCCGAAAGGTGACAAGCCAATCGCGATTGACGGGCTGCCGGAGTTGATGCGCGTCGGCGATACGCGGACGGTGACGTTTCGTTTTGCCGGCGATGGCGTCTCGGCGCGACTGGCCGGCGCAGTGGCCTTTGAATCCCATCCGGTACGGGATGCCATTTACTACTCGGCCGGGCGCATCCTGGCTGATCGCAGCCGCCTGTCGGCCGTCCTCGACATTGATGTGCTTCCGAGTCCGACCCCACATGAAGTCGTCTGGCGGGTGACAGCGCGCCACGCCGGGATGGCCGGAGTTCTGGCGGTCTGCGCCAACCGCACACCGGAAGGCGAAGTCGTTTCCCAGGTTGCGGCCATCCGCGTCCTGGACGCCACCGCCGCCGGCAGCCTGCCGCCATCCAGCGTCAAAGCCGAGCCGCCGCCGGCGTTTTTGTCCCTGTACGTTGGCGAACGGATGACCTGGAGTGGTTTTGCCCAGTCCCTTGCGGGACGGCTGCCGGTCTTTGACTTTACTGTTCTGAGCCTCGATCCGGGCTGCATCGAGGGCACGTTCTCCAACAGTACACTGGCAGTACAGGGCAACACCGCCGGGCGTGCATTGCTGGTCGGTGTGCTTGGCGATGAACAGGCCTGGACGCCCTTTGTGACCACCGTCGAGGTTTCAGCGCGTCCGACAGCCACCGAGCCGCGTCTGCGCGGCTTTGTCAACAACTTCGTCACGCTCAAGAACCGGCGCGTCATGGTGCTGGGCGACCATCTGGAACGGGCCTCACAGGTTTCGCTGCTCGCCGAAGACGGAACTTTTCTGAGCCTTCCCTTCCGTGCCTGGTCGGGGCGGCTGGGGCTGTTTGAGTTACCGCCGCGCGTGGGACGCTACACCGTCTGGCTGGCCGATGAGCAGGGGCAGCAGCTTACCGATACGCACACCATTGTTTGCCACAACATTCAAGTCACCAACGTGGCGCGGGTTCACCTGCCCGGTCGGTCATCCATACCAACCGTTGGGCTGTTTGTACGTGGCCAGGGGTTGGGTGATACCCCGACGCTCATCGTCAACGGCATCGAGACACAGGCCAGTGTCAAAAAGTCTCTCCGTGGGCTGTTCAACCAGCGGGTGTATTTCCGGCTTCCGGCGGAAGTCCTGCGTGAGCCTTACGTCAGTGTCCAGGTGATGAACCCGGACGGGTATGTTTCGGACACGTACTTACTCGATCTCCGCGCCAACTGATGTTCCACCCCGCTCCAGAATGAGCGTCACCGGGCCGTCGTTGTGGATTTCGACCTGCATCATGGCGCCAAAGACACCGGTCTCGACCGGAATGCCCAGCAGCCGGAGGGCGTCAGCGTAGCGCGTCACAAGTGGTTCGGCGGTCTCCGGGGGAGCCGCGGCGGTAAACGAAGGGCGGCGGCCCTTGCGCGCATCGCCGTAGAGGGTGAACTGGGAAACCACCAGCGCCTCGCCACCGATGTCGAGCAGGGAGCGGTTCATCTTCCCGGCTTCATCCTCGAAGATGCGCAGGTTGGCCGTTTTTTCGGCCAGCCAGTCAGCATCGGCGGCGGTATCCCGGTGCGTGACGCCGACAAGAATGCACAGACCACGGTCGCAGCGCCCGACGAGCTTTCCCCCGACGGTCACGGAAGCCTGGGTTACACGCTGGATGACAAGCCGCATGGCAAACCGGTTCTTGAGATGACGCGGATAAGTGCGCTATGGGAGGGACAGCTTGCCCAGAACCTCACGCAGGGGCAACCGCCCGGCGAGTTTGGCCTTGATCTGGCGTTTGAAGAGCCAGAGCACGCTCACCTCAAAGGCCACGTGGATGACGTAGTTGATGAAAACGCCCTCGCCCAGGCGGGTCTGCAACAGGGTAGTCAATCCCAACTGCGGTACCGCAGAAAGATCGGCCGTTACCGGCAATGACAGAGCCAAGGCAGCCTTTTTGGGGAGTGTCAGCTTTTCGGGATGCTCGCCTGTCCCACACTCGACGCCATTGAGCACAATCCGGTAGGTCAGTTTGCTCAGGGTGAGCGCCTGGTTGGGATTGTCAATCGTGACGCGGGCCAGCACATCGGCAAGCGGATAGTCCACCTGCTGGACTTCGAGTTCGTCGAGCGTCAGGGTCGGCTCACGAAAGCCTTTGGGCAGCTTCCCTTCATCGGTCGCGGGAAGGACGCCAGCTTCCGCCAGACCTGTGTTGGGCAGACCGGCGGCCAGCAGCCCAAAGACACCGCCACCGACACCGGATGTGGCATACCGAAGAAATTGTCGTCGCCGCAGCCCCTGACCGTGCATGGCGACATGTTGTAGGACAGTTCCCGAAGCCAAGGCAATGCGCCGCACACCCACCCTGGGTCAGCAACCCGGCGATTGTCCATCACGCTGCCTCAGAGGCAGACCGCTTTTTGGATGACGGCGGTGTGTCTTTTTTCTTTCGCCTGTCAGCGGGAAGTTCCGTCCAGCCGCAATGTTCCTTGTCGGCGCAGTAATGGTACGTCTCCCCCTGGGCATTCGTTTTCTGGAGCGTGAAGGGGGCCTTACAGTTTGGGCAGGGGTGAGTTACCGGCTTGTCCCAATAGACCACATCACAGGCCGTATTGGTGCACTTGTAGAACACCCGGCCACGCCCGGACCGGCGTTCGGTGATGTCGCCGCCGCAGCCCGGCCGCGGACAGGGCATGATGGCTTCACGCTTGATATACGTGCATTTCGGATAGTTTGAGCAGCCGATGAACTCGCCGTAGCGTCCCTGCCGGACGGCCAGTGGCTGGCCACAGGTTGGACAGGCTTCGTCAAGCTGGACAGGGGCAGGCTTGGGAGCGCCGGTCCTGGTCAGATTGCGGGTCGTTTTGCACTCCGGGTAGCCCGTGCAGGCGAGAAACTCGCCCCAGCGTCCACGCTTGCGTACCATCGGACGCCCGCAGGCGTCACAGGCAATTTCCCCGGCCACCTCGGCAGACGTGACCTGCTCAGCGGTCGCCGCCGGTGGCGTGCCATAATCCCGGGTGGACTTGCACTCCGGGTTGGTACATGACAGGTACTTTCCAAAGCGCCCCAGCCTGAGCACCATGGCAGACCCGCATTTGTGGCAGCGTTCGTCGGTAGCCACGCCATCCTTGGCTTTTTTGAGGTTGATTTTGGCGGCTTCCAGGTCGGCGCGAAACTTCCGGTAAAACTCTTCGAGCGCTTCCCGCCAGTTGAGTTTGCCTTCCTCGATTTCATCGAGCTGGGTCTCCAGCACCGCTGTGTAGCCCGGGTCAAAAAGGTCGGCGAAATTTTCCGTGAGGACGTCGGCAATCACCATCCCAAGGGGCGTGGGATGAAACCGCCCGTCACGTTTCTCGACGTAGTTGCGGGACTGAATGACCGACAGCGTCTGGGCATAGGTCGAGGGGCGCCCGATGCCCCGCTCCTCAAGGGTTTTGACCAGAGTGGCTTCCGTGTAGCGGGCCGGTGGACGGGTAAAACTCTGGTTGACCTGAAGTTCACGGCATTCGACGCGCTCCCCTTCCGTGACGCGCGGCAGCTTGAGCGCCAAGGCCTCGTCGTCGGTATCGCGTTCGTCCTTTCCTTCCTCATAGACCGCTAGAAAACCATCGAAACGGAGCACCGCCCCGGTTGCCCGGAAGACAAAGCCCGGGCCACCTTCGATGTCAATCGTTGTGGCGTCAAAGAGGGCTGGTGTCATCTGGGAGGCCACAAAGCGCTGCCAGATCAGCCGGTACAGGGCCAGCTCATCGGCTTCGAGGTAAGGGGCGACCTTTTCCGGCGTGCGCCAGACCGATGTCGGACGAATGGCCTCGTGGGCATCCTGGGCGCCTTTTTTGTTTTTGTACTGGTTGGGCTTGGCCGGAAGCCGGTTGGTGCCGTACTGCGCCGTGATGAAGTCACGTACTTCGGTTATGGCGGAATCGGCAATTCGGGTCGAATCCGTCCGCATGTAGGTAATCAGCCCGACGCTGCCTTCCGGCCCCAGCTCGACGCCTTCGTACAGCTTTTGCGCCAGCGACATGGTTTTCTTGACCGGGAAGGAAAGTTTCCGGGCCGCTTCCTGCTGAAGGGTCGAAGTAATGAAGGGTGCGACGGGATGGCGTTTCTTTTCCTTGGTCGTCACCGCAGCCACGTGCCATTCCGCAACTTCGCGGAGCTGGCGTTCGAGGTCGCGGGCTTCAGCTTCGGTACGGACGTGGCGCTCGTTTCTGCGCTGCTTGTCAAAGTCGCCGGTTTTGAGCGTTTCGCCGTGAATGGAAAACAACTTGGCCGTAAACTCCGGTGGGAGTGCGGCGGCGAAACGCGCGTCAAAGGTCCAGTATTCGGTTGGCTGAAAAGCCAGAATCTCGCGCTCGCGCTCAACGACAAGACGCAGGGCCACGGATTGCACCCGTCCGGCCGAGAGCGCCACCTTGCCGCCGCCAAGCCCACGGTTGAGCATGGGGCTGACTTCATAGCCCACGAGCCGGTCGAGCACGCGCCGCGCCTGCTGGGCTTCCACCAGCGCCTGGTTGATTTGCCGCGGCGACTGCAATGAAGCCTGAATGGCGTCCTTGGTGATTTCGTTGAACAGCAGACGATAGACCGGCTTTTGTGCCTTGTCGCCCACCAACTCTTCGCGCAGGTGCTGACAGATGGCCTCGCCTTCGCGGTCGGGGTCAGCCGCCAGGTAGATGGACTCCGCTTTCCGGGCAGCAGACTTCAGCTCCCGTACGGTCTTGGAGTTGTTGCGCTTTTTCGTGTCGGGAATGATCTCGTAGGTCGGCTCGAAACCATGCGCGACATCCACACCAAGTTCCTTTTCGGGCAGGTCCTTGATGTGACCATACGAGGCCAGCACGGTAAAGTCCTTGCCGAGATACTTCGTAATCGTTTTGGCCTTTGCCGGAGACTCAACAATGACCAATCCTTTTGTCATGATGCCCTGACCTAAACCAAGGGATTCCACTGTGGCTCTGGGGACTGTCCAACGTCCGTGGTGGGAAAAAGCGCGATTGTGAGCATCACGCAGCCATTTGGCAAGTGACATGTGGCCAAAGTCAGCCGGACCGTCCGCTGGATGCCCTTTCAAATCATGAGTAGCCCGCCAGCCTGACTTGTCAAGCATCCGCAGCCGGGAGGTTGGCAACCCGTTCGGTGGACTACAAGCCTTGCACCGGCAGACCTGACACGCGGCAGCCTGTGGAGGGACTCCGGGGACGGCGGCCGTCGAAGATTGATGCTGCTGCCTGCCCTGACTAGCATCCCGCCGGGTGGCCCGCACCGGGTGCCGAGGCAGCGGATGAGGTATGCAGCCGTGGAGATGCCGGATGATGAGTGCTGGATGCGTTTGGCTCTGGAGGCAGCCCGCACCTGCCTTGAAGTGGATGAAGTCCCGGTGGGGGCCGTAGTCATCATCAACGGTCAGCTTGTTGCCCAGGCGGGCAACCGCATGCGTACCGGCTGTGACCCGACGGCTCACGCTGAAATTCTCGCCCTGCGGGCCGCAGCCCGGCAGGTGGGCAATTATCGCTTGACCGGAGCGACGCTCTATGTGACGCTCGAACCCTGCGCAATGTGCGCGGGGGCGCTGGTGCAGGCCCGCATTCAGCGTTTGGTTTTTGGGGCAACTGACCCCAAGGCCGGTGCGGTGGTGAGTCACTTCGGGCTGTGCACAACGGACGTGCTCAACCACCGCCTGCTGGTGACGGGCGGGGTTCTGGCTGAAACGTGTGGCGATCTGCTCCGTGATTTTTTTCGGCAGCGCCGTGGTGCCGTTGGACCCTGAAGGATGTTTGAAAAGGTTTTCTGGTGAGGTGCGAGAGTGGCTGAATCGGTCGGTCTCGAAAACCGATGTACGGGTAACTGTACCGTGGGTTCGAATCCCACCCTCACCGCCAGTTTGGCTGGACCGGCTGGATAGTTTCCTGCCGGTCATGGCACCTGAATCCGGCCAGTCCATTTGGGCTGGCTGGTGGGTTGACCTGCGGAAATCCGGGTGAGTTCCGCTGTGGCTGTCCGCTGTGGCTGTTGGATTCGTTGTCGGAGGGGTGGCCGAGTGGCTGAAGGCGCAGCATTGGAAATGCTGTATACGGGAAACTGTATCGAGGGTTCGAATCCCTCCTCCTCCGCCAGTCTTCTGAGGACGCCTTCCGGTTTTCGCCTTTTGTGACCTTGGGAGCGGATGGGACGGTCGCTGCCCGTTTGTCGCCCTCAGCGGCAAACCGGGGAGAGGAAAGTCCGAACACCGCAGAGCAGCGAGCCGGCTAACGGCCGGGCGCGTCCGAAGCGTCGGCAACGACCCGTCGGGCGCGACGACAAGTGCAACAGAGAACAGACAGCCTGACTTACACGCCCTCGCCGGGCGTGCGAGTGGCGATGGTGAAACGGTGCGGTAAAGGCGCACCAGCGGACGTGGTAACACGTTCGGCTAGGTAAACTCCTCGTGGTGCAAGACCAAATATGGGGATGTCCAAGGGCTGCTCGTCCGAGTCCTGCTCCGGCAGGCACATCTCCGGGTAGGTCGCTTGAGCTGCCGGGTAACCGGCAGCCTAGATGAATGACCGTCGCCGTCCCCGTGACGGAACAGAATTCGGCTTACACATCCGTTCCCAATCAACGCACAGCACGGTCGTCACTGACCGTGCTGTGCTGTTTGCACCGGTTTTGCGCCCCACCGCCCCTGACAGACCGAGCAAAAGGCTGTACCCGCCCGCTAACTTCGCCTACACTGGGGTTTCGCTCCATCATCACTCACAGCCCGGTTCACCTTTACTCCTCCGGTTGTCCTCATGCCCGCGCCTGCCACCATTCAGATGTCGCGTGTAGAGTTCAGGAAGCAGGTCCTGTTCGTAGCTTCCCCGACCATGGCCGGACAGGAAATCGAAGCGCTGCTTCAGCGGAGTCGCACCCTGCAACTCACCGTAGCCGCCGATGGCACTTCCCTCATTGCGCTGATGGCCGAGTATGAGTTTGATGTCGTCCTGCTGGCCCTGGAAGATGACCCTGCCACGTGGGGCCATCTGGCCTACATCCATCAGGTCAATCCCAAACTCCCCATCATCGGATGTCTCTTCAATGACGACACGGCTTTGGCGGCCAAGGCCAAAGCCGAAGGGGTCACGCTGGTGCTGGCGCCACCGCTGACCGGCGAACGTCTGCGCCGGGCCATTGCCCGCGCCGAACGGGCGACCGAAGTCACGGCATCTCCGCTTTCTGCACAAACCCTGCACGAAATTGCGCTCCACCTGCATGCCAGCCTCGACCTCGACGAACTGGTGGAAACCGCCTTCCGCACCCTGTTCCACCTGACCCCCTGCATCACCGGTCGGCTGCTCATCACCGGCGAAGGGGGGAACTTCGGATATGAAGGCAGCCTCTCCCCCCAGGGCGAGCCGGTCATCCAGAAAATGTCCTCCGAGGCCGCCGCCATCGAACTGGCCAACCTGCCGGAAGCCCCGGACACGCTGACCCACGTGGACGGCCATCAACTCCACCTTCAGTTGCGGCATGGTTCACAGCGCAGCGGCGTCGCCATTCTCGGCTATCCACGAAGAATCAAACTGACCGATGTCGAAATCGAGGGACTGGGGCTGCTGTCGCGTCACCTTGACCATGCCTTCCGCAATGCACTCCAGTACCGCTTCGTCCAGCGCAAGCGGGAGCAGGTCTTTCTCATCAACGAAGTGACGCGCCAGATGACGCGCAGCCTCGATCTGGAAACGGTCATCGCCGACATCGTCGAACACCTGCAACGCTACATGGAGTGCGAGGTCGTGGCGATTTACACCCCACACATGACCGGCCCGCAGGGAGAGAACTTCCACATCGCCTCAACACTTGCCAACCGCACCAGCGTCATCGCCACGACGCTGCAACGCGACTCCGGTCTCATCCGGGAAACCATGGAAGGCGGCGAGACGATTCTGTGCCGGGACCTGCGGCAGTTGCCTGAATGGCGTGGACACTCCACCCTGTCGCGCTCCAAAATCGCAACGCCCATCTGGCTCGATGGCACGATTGAGGGGGTGCTGGAGTTTGAAAGCGTCCGTCCGGGGGCGTTCGACGACGATGACTGCGCCATTGCAGAAGACCTGGCGCTGCAAGTGTCGGTTGCCATTCGGAACACCCGGCTGTACCGCAACGCCCAGGCTGAACACGAATACCTGCAAACCGTTCTCGATGTTGCCGTGGATATGGCCATCATCTCCACCGACCCGGCCGGCAACATTGTGACCTTCAGCCGGGGCGCCGAAATGATGTTCGGCTACGACGACAAGGAAGTTGTCGGCACGCCCATTCTGCCTCTGTTCCAGGATTCCAGTCTCGCCACCAGCATTGAGAAGCTTCTGGCCGGGCGGCAGGTGCACTTCGGCGAAACGGACATTGCCCTCAAGCGTCGTCACGGTGGCATGTTCTATGCCAGCCTGTCCGTCCATCCCCTCCGCGCCAAACGCAGCGAGGGCTTTTTGTTCGTGTTGACCGATGTCACCGAACGCCGCGCCCAGCAGGAACAGCTCCTCAAACTGAGCATCACGGACGAACTGACCGGGCTGTACAACAAACGCTACTACCAGGACCTGCTGCCCCGCGAGATTGCGCGCGCGCAGCGCCGGGATTCCACCTTCGCCCTGTGCTACTTCGACCTGGACGGCTTCAAACGCTTCAACGACACCCGCGGTCACGTGGCCGGCGATGAACTCCTGCGGTGGGTGGGCGAGCTGGTGCAGTCCGTCATCCGCCGCCAGGTGGACCTGCCCTTCCGTTATGGCGGCGACGAATTCGTGCTCATTCTGCCCGAAACACCGGCTGAAGCCGCGCGGCGCGTCGGCGAACGGATTTGCGAAGGCGTCTATCAACGCTTCAACGGAGAAGTGACCGTCAGTTTCGGGATCGTCGAGTATGCCGGCGAATCCGCCGAAGAACTCACCATCCGCGCCGACAAGATGATGTACGCCGCCAAACGGGCTGGCGGCAACCGCGTCACCACCTACACGAGCGGCGAATGGCGCTTTCAGAGCGGGAGCTGGCCGGCCGCCCCGTCAAACAACAGCGAGCTGCCGACTTCCTACGAATGAGCGGCCTACGGATGAGCTGGCAGGTCCGGCTTCGCTTCCGGCGCTGGAAACGCCTGCTCGACCCGCCCCAGCAGCCGGCCGTCGGACAACCGGATCACGATGTCCTGCCCCGGTACGGCGTCCTTCGTGGTGCGGAGAAGCCGCCCGTCGGGATGCTGTACCAAGGCGTAGCCCCGCGCCAGCACCCGCAGCGGAGACAAGGTATCGAGACGGGTCAGCGCCTGCGCCAGCCGGTGCTGGGCCGCTGCCGCCTGCGCCTGTACGCCCGCGATCAACTTCGCGGTCAGCTCGTCCAGGCGCTGCTCGTGGAGTTGCAGGTACGGTCGCCACGGGTGACGCCGGAGACGGTTGCCGGCCCGCTCCAGACGCCAACCGGCAAGCCGAAGCCGGTTCTGCACGGCCGATTGCGCCGCCAGGGTCAGCTCGTCACACGTCTGCAACGCATCCCGCAAACGCGCCCGGGTGTCGTCAAAGGCAGGATGCCGCGCCAGCGCCTCCAGCGCCTGCCGCTCACGCAACAACCGGATGTGCATCACTTTGGTCAATGTGGACGCCATGGACCGGACTTCGGCGAGCAGGTCGGCGCGCCGCGCCGCGACGATTTCCGCCGCCGCCGATGGCGTTGGAGCGCGCAGATCGGCCACAAAATCCGCGATTGTGAAATCTATCTCGTGTCCGACGGCAGAAATGACGGGAATCGTGGAATCTGCAATGGCGCGGGCGACTTCTTCCGTGTTGAACGCCCACAGCGATTCGGCGCTGCCGCCACCGCGTCCCACAATGAGAACGTCCACGGGAAAATCCGGGTCCGGGTTCTCGCTGAACCAGCGAATGCCGGCCGCCACACTCGCAGCCGCTTCAGCCCCCTCGACCTGCGCGGGATAGAGCAGAACGCTCACACCATCGTTTCGGCGGCGGAGCACATTGAGGATGTCCTGAATCGCCGCCCCGGTCGGCGAGGTCACAATCCCGATGCGACGCGGAACAAGGGGCAGGGGACGCTTGCGCTCCGGCGCGAGCAGTCCCTCCGCCGCCAGTTTGGCCCTGAGCTGCTCGAAGGCCAACTGTTGCTCGCCCACTCCCACCGGCGCCATGGCTTCGACCGTCAGTTGGTACTCCCCTTTGGGGGCATAGACGGTCACTTTTCCCCGGCACACCACCTGCTGGCCGTTGCGCGGGCGGAAGCGAATCCGGTAGTTCGTCCCCTTCCAACAGGCACAGCGGATTTGGGACTGTGCATCCTTGAGCGTGAAATACCAGTGCCCGGAGGTGTGGGCCACGAAGTTGGAAAGCTCGCCTTCGACGATAACTTCCCGAAACTCACCTTCGAGCTGTCGCCGAATCTGAGCTGTCAGCGCCGAAACCGTCAGTCGCGGAGGTGCTTCCGGTGCTTCCCACATCACACACCCGCCAGGGCTTGCCGTTGCCGAAGGTTACGCCCGGCCGGAGCCGGTTGGTCGTCAGTAGGTGTTGTCGCCCCGGAGCACGACCGGAATCGTGCGGAGCAGAATCTTGATGTCGAGCCACAATGACCAGTTTTCGATGTAGTAGATGTCCAGCCGCACCATCTGCTCAAACGTGAGCCGATTGCGCCCCGAAACCTGCCACAGGCCCGTCACGCCGCCTCTGACATTGAAACGGGCCCGGTGCCAGTCCTGATACTCGGCAACCTCGTAGGGAATGGGCGGACGCGGGCCGACCAGGCTCATCTCGCCCTTGAGCACGTTCCACAGATTGGGCAGCTCATCGAGGCTGTAGCGGCGAATCCACTTGCCGACTTTCGTCAGGCGCGGATCGTTGAACACCTTGCCGTAGAGTGGTTTTCCGCGCGTCCCGCGATTGGCGTGGGCCGGATATTTGATCGTTTCGACCATCAACCGCCGGTGAATCTCGTCCGTGGCATCGGCATACATCGAACGGAACTTGAGCATCTGGAAGGTGCGCCCATCCATACCGACCCGTTCCTGCCGGTAGAAAATCGGACCCGGCGACTCACGGCGGATGGCAATGGCAATCAGGGCCAGGAGCGGCGACAGCACGATCAACCCCAACCCGGCGCCCACCACATCCAACGCGCGCTTCAGAAACCGGTTGACCCCCGACAGCGGATCACGAAAGAGCTGAATCATCGGCAGTGAGCCAAGCTGCTCGATCTGGGTTTTTTCGGGCAGACAGTTGAACAGGCTCGGAACGACCCGGAAGTTGAGGTGATGTTTCCGGCCGGCGTTCATCATGGCATTGAAAATCCGGCGCGGATGAAGCTGTGCGTCGGTGATGAGAACTTCCTTGATGCCGAGCGCCCGGGCCAGTTCCGGCAGGTCATCGAACGTGCCAATAACCGGCACATCTTCGATGGTATCCAGGACATCCGCCGTCCGCTCGTCCGTGGTGAGCACCCCCAGCACCTTGTATCCCAGACGCGGTGACTCGTTGATTTCCGCAATACAGACGCGGGCTTCCTCCCCGACGCCAACCACGAACGCCGGAATGAGACCGTAGCCCGCGCTGCGAACCCAGGACTGCGCCTGCCGCAGGAGCACCCGGCTGGCAACGACCAGCAGGAGCATGATGGCCCAGTCACAGACAAACACCACCCGTGACAGAAACAGCGGCTGGTCGAGAATGCCACGGTGGAAAAACAGCAGGGTTACAAAACCGTAGATACACCCCAGCGAAACGCCTTTGAATGCACCCAGGAGGTCGTCCGAGTACCGGAATGCCCCGCGCAGCCGGTAAAGTCCATAGTGCCGGAGCGTCAGTATCCTGACGAGCAGCAGCGTCGGCAGGAACGGCACATAGGGTGTAAACGACGGCTCGACCTGCCAGAAGGTCGAAGCCATCCAGATGCCGGCCGCCAATGACCCGGTAGCCGCCAAGGCATCGAAAAGCAGCAACCCGGCAATGACCAGAGTCCCCAGGGAATGAAATGTGCTGTCGCTGACTGAAGGGACAAGACGAACGAAAGGAACGGCCGTCGAAGATGAAGGCGACCCAAGCGGCGGAAGCGTTGTTTGTGACATGCTTGTTTTCAGAAATGACGACGAAGTGAACGGCGCGAGCCAGGCGCCGTCAGCCTATGAAATATCGCGTCTGATTTCATTACCTCAGCACGGTAATTTCAACCGGAATTTCTCAAAAAGCCTGCTTTCTCATAGGATGTACGCCATTTTTGATGCCAGAGGATGCGAAAAAGTCGGTTTCCTTCAGTGCGGTCCGTCCGTATGGCGTTTCCAAAGGTAGCTCATGCGTGTCTTTGCCCTGGGTGATCCCCATCTGTCCTTCGCCCGCCCCAAGCCCATGCACATTTTCGGTGAGCACTGGCGCAACCACGCCGACCGGATTGCGGCGGCCTGGTCGGCACTGGGAACGCCCGATGATGTTCTCATTCTGGCTGGCGATCTTTCTTGGGCCATGCGCGCTGAAGATGTACGCCCCGACCTCGACTGGATCGCCCGGCTTCCAGGGCGAAAGCTCATCATTCGCGGCAACCACGACTACTGGTGGCACTCGCTGGCCAAGGTACGGGCCATGGCAGACCGCTCCATCATCCCCCTGCAGGCCACGTGCTTTGTGCTGGAACGGGTGGCCTTCGTCGGGACACGCGGCTGGCAGTGTCCGGGCGATGAACCAAGCACTGATACGCTCGAACGCCAGGAAGCCCTGTTGCGCCGCGAAAAGGTGCGCCGGGAATACACCGCGCAGGACCACAAGATTTACCTGCGTGAAGTCGGAAGGCTGCACCTGGGACTCGAAGCCGCCCGCCAGTGCCGGAGCGAGTTTGACAAACTCGTGGTCATCCTCCACTATCCCCCGCTGAACGCCCGCCACGAACCAAGCGGTTTCACGGAGTTGTTGGCTGAATACGATGTGGACTGGTGTGTGTACGGCCATCTGCACGGCCCCGCCATTGCCACCGCCTTCAACGGGCAACTGGGGCGGACCCGCTTACAGTTGGTCAGCGCCGACAGCCTCGATTTCACGCCTTTTCAACTCGACCTGTGAGCACCCGCACGCCCATTTCACGTCCCATTATGCTGCTCGGTCTGGTCAGCCTGCTGACCGACATGGCCAGCGAACTGCTCTACCCGGTTGCCCCGCTCTACCTGACCGGGCCGCTCGGCGCTTCCCTTGTTCTGGTGGGTCTGCTGGAGGGCATCGCCGAAGGCATGGCTGGTTTCCTCAAGGGTTACTTTGGCGCGCTTTCCGACCGGCTTGGCACACGCGCGCCCTTCGTGCAGGCGGGTTACACCCTGTCGGCACTTTCCAAACCGCTTCCCGGTTTGTGGCCGGCCGCCGGGGCGGTTGTCGTGGGCCGGCTGGCTGACCGCCTGGGCAAGGGACTGCGCAGCGCCCCACGGGATGCCCTGCTGGCCGGTTATGCCCCGGCCGGGGCGCAGGGGCGCGTGTTTGGGTTCCACCGGGCAATGGATACGGCTGGTGCGGTGCTGGGTCCACTGCTGGCCATTGCCTTTCTCACCTGGCGGCCCGGCGACTACACCACGCTGTTTCTGCTGGCGTTTCTGCCCGGCATCCTGGCCGTGCTCTGCGTGTGGTGGGTCAAGGATGTGCCCTTTCAGCCAGCGTCCGGCCGGCGCTTTGCGCCCTTTGCTGTCTTTGCCTACTGGCGCAGTGCACCGGCGGCATACCGTCAACTGGTGGCAGCGCTCACCCTGTTCGGTCTGGTCAACAGCAGTGATGTGTTTCTCATTCTCAAGGCGAAACAGGTTGGGTTTTCGGATACGGCGGCCATTGGCGGCTATGTGCTTTACAACGGGGTCTATGCCCTGGCGGCTTACCCGGCCGGCGACCTGGCCGACCGCCTGGGCAAGCGGCAGGTCATCGTGCTGGGGCTGGGCCTGTATGCCGTCGTGTATGCCGGGTTTGCACTCCTGACGCAAATCTGGCAGGTCTGGTTGTGCTTTGCGCTGTATGGTCTCTATGCCGCCGCGACGGAAGGCGTCAGCAAGGCGTGGATTGCCGACCTTGTTCCGCCCGAACAGCGTGGGTCAGCCATTGGTTTGCAGACCATGCTGGCCAGCTTCAGCGTCCTTGTGGCGAGCAGCCTGGCGGGACTGCTCTGGGAGCAGGTCGCGCCGGCAGCCCCCTTCTGGTTGGCGGCGGGCGGAGCCGGGCTGGCCGCCCTTTGGCTGGGTACGGTCTCGCCCGACGCGCGGGTTGAACATCAGTCCGGGGATAACTTGTCGGGCCGTAGGGACGTGTGACAAAAGGCCCGGGTGTGGGCACGGCCAGGCAACGCTGCGTCCCCTGCCAACGCCAAACCCAAGCCACTATCCTCCTGGAGGTGACGACGTGAACCTGAACCCGCTCCCTGGTCGGATGCCCGGCCGTCTCATCCTCGTCGGCCTGTGCCTTCTGGCGCTTGGTGTGCCGTCTGTCCTGCCCTGCGGCCCGGTGCTGGCGCAGTCCGGTGCGACGCGGAAAACAACTCCGCCGCCCCCTGAAAACGACAAGCCCAACCGGACACTCCCCGATGAACAGCCCTCGGCAAAACCCGGTCGCACCTCCCAGGAAGCGCAGGAAGGGCAGGACCCGAATCGTCCGATGGGCACGCCGCGCCGGCGTCCTCCGACCAAGGCCCCAACCACCGATGACGAAGGCAATGTCATCGTGCTGGCGACGGATGTCGTCAATCTGGAAGTCGTCGTCTATGACAAGAAGACGGGCCGCCTTTTTACCGACCTCAAACCGGCGAACTTCACCATTCTGGAAGACGGCGTCAAACAGGAAATCACCAATTTTCGGGCCGGTGACAGCGACCTCACGCTCGTCATGGTGCTCGAATACAGCCGTGTCATTGGGCCGCTTGTGTTTGAAGTGCTCGAACCGGCGGCGCAGTTCATCGAGCGGTTCGTACGCCCCAACGATTACATCTCCATCGTCGCGTTTGACCTGCGTCCCAAAGTGCTCACGGACTTCACAAACGACCCGGCCGTGCTGCGCTCCAACATCGCGCTCCTGTACCGCAACTTCCCGGCCTTCACGGAAAGCAACCTCTTCGACACGCTGAAGTTCGTCATCAAGGGCGGAAAGCTCGACGGCGAGGACTACACCGGGCTGGAAGAAGTCCAGGGCCGCACGGCCATTCTGCTCATTGCCCTTGGCATTGATACGTTCAGCCGCATCAACTATGACCAGGCACGCAAAATCGTCGAAAATGCCGGCATACCGGTGTACTGCATCGGCATCGGCAACCTGTTCTACAAGCTCAATGACCCACGGCTGTCGCCGGAGGCCAACCTGACTTTCCTCCAGGCATTCAACACCCTGCGTACCTTTGCCGAAAGTTCTGGCGGGCGCTATTTTCCGGTGACATTCATCGGTGAACTGCCGACGACCCTGCGCTCGATTGATACCCTGCTGCGCAACCAGTACAGCCTGGGTTACGAACCGACCAACCCGCGCCGGGAGGGCAAGCGGCGCAAAATCGAAGTGCTCGTGGATGTGGACGGCGACGGCAAACCGGACAACAAACGTCTCGAAGTCCAGTACCGGCGCAGCTACATCGAACCCGGCGGCAATGACAGCAAGCGCAAGAAGTGAGCTTCAGCCAACGTTTTACGCTCATGCAGCGCCGCCATTTTCTGTTGAAAAGCCTGGTGGGTTTCGGCTGGTGGCTGACGGCCGGCCCGGCTGGAGGGCATGCCGCCTCACGCCCGACGCCCGATGCGGCCCGTCTGCTGGAGGCCGTTCTCCGGCGCTACAGCCGCCTGAACACGCTCACGGCCGCATTCACCCAGATTCACCAGGGACGCCAGACCCTCCGCGAGCAGGGCACGCTGGCGCTGCAACGGCAGGGGCGGATGCGCTGGGATTACACCGCGCCCAACGTCAAACAGTTTCTGTGCGACGGCAAGCACACCTACTTCTACAGCGCCGCCCGGCAGCGGTACACCGTAGAGCCGGTGCGCGCGAGCCGTGATCCCCGTACGCCGTTTCTGTTTCTGCTGGGCGACCGGCGGGCAGCCCGGCTGTTCCGTCAGGTTGAACTGGCGGCCGTACCGCCGGTGCGTCCGGGCTACGTCGTTCTGCGGCTCACACCACGGGAGCGCATCGAGCTGGTGACGGCGGTACTGGTTGAATGCCACCCCACGACCTTTGAACTGGCGCGGATTTCACTCATCAGCGCCGCCGGTGAACAGGACGACTTCCTGCTTTCGGAGATTGTTGAAAATCCGCCTCTGCCGGACGGCTTCTTTACCTTTACTCCACCGGCCGGGGTCCAGCGCGCGACGCCCTGACCCATCGCCCCCGCGAAGATTGCAGCCCACGCCGGATTTCGCTACAAGTGACTGACCAAGCAAAACATCTTCGTGGGTTGCGTCCCGGTGTCGGGACACTCCTGCCCTTGAGGTGACGGCGTATGACCAGCCCCAGTCCTGCATTGTTTCGGCCTGCCGAGCGCACGAAAAACTACAACTATGCCATCCGCAACATCGTGTCCGCCGCCAAGGCCGTGGAAGCCGAAGGCCGTTCGGTGACGTATCTCAACATTGGCGACCCGGTGCTGTACGGGCTTCAGCCGCCCGCCATCCTGCAGGAAGCCCTGGCCCGTGCCGTACGCGAGGGACACAACGGCTACGCCCCCTCGGTGGGGACGCTGGCTGCGCGTGAAGCTGTCGTTCAGGAAGCCGAAAAGCGCGGCGTGTATCTTTCGCCTGAAGATGTCGTCATCAGTTCGGGTGCGTCGGAAGCGGCTGACATGGTGCTGAGTGCGTTGCTGGAGCCGGGCGATGACGTGTTGACGCCCTGCCCGACCTATCCGCTCTACACGGCCATTACCGCCAAGCTGGGCGCGCGTGAAAACTACTACCGGCTTGACCCGGAGCAGGGCTGGCTGCCTGACCCGGACGAAATCCGGGACAGGATCACGCCCCGGACCCGTGCCATCGTCATCATCAACCCGAACAACCCCTGTGGTTCGGTCTATGATGCGCGGCTGCTGCTGGAACTGCTCACCATTGCCGAAGCTCACGGGTTGGTCGTCATTGCCGATGAGGTCTATTGCCGGCTGACCTACGGCCCGCCGCCGCCGCCCATGGCCCAACTCGCGGCTGGAATGGATGTGCCGGTCGTCACGCTGGAAAGCCTCTCGAAGTCCCATCTGGTGCCGGGCTGGCGCGTGGGCTGGATGACCTACACCAACACGCAGCGTTTCGGGGAAGTCAGTGCGGCCGTCCGCAAGATTGCTGAAGCCCGGATTTGCAGCCCGCTGCCGACGCAGCAGGTGCTTCCTGTAGCCTTGGAAAACCAGTCCCACCTGCCGTCCCTCATCGAGGAAATGAAACTGCGGGCAGCGATCACCGTCGAAGCCCTCAATGCCATCCCCGGCATCCGTTGTGTCGCCCCCCAGGCAGCTTTCTATGCCATGGGACAGGTGGCTGACCTGAAGGGACAGACGGATGAGGCATTCGTGCTGGCCTTGCTGCGGGCCACTGGCGTGCTCTTTGTGCACGGCTCCGGCTTCGGGCTGAACCCGCACGATGGCTTTTTCCGCATCGTCTTTCTACCCCCGCCTGACACCCTGCGGGAGGTCTATGCCCGGCTGGCATCCTTTGTCCAGCAACGCTGAGACTGTGTATAGTCACCGCTTGCGCCTTTGGCCACAAAGGGCGTCAGTCCCGGCCGGAATACACACCGCCGGCTTTATGGACAGGATAGGAAAGCAATCAGCCCATGCGCGATTTTCTGAAGTACGTGTTTGCCAGCCTGACCGGCACCCTCATTTTCTTCGGGCTTGTCCTTGGCGGCATCCTGCTGCTGCTGGCTTCGGTGGCCTCACTGTCCAGTGGGCGCAGTCCGGAACCCGACGTACGGGACAAAACAGTGCTGGTGTTCGACCTTTCGGCCACGATTTCCGACATCGCGCCCAGCGATGACGGCCGCGAAGTGGACGTGCAGCGGCTGCTGCGCGGCAGTGGAGGGAAAATCCTGCCCCTGAGCACCGTTCTGGACTGCCTGGACAAGGCCGCCGCGGACAAACGGGTGGTGGGGCTGTACCTGCACGGCAACCTGTCCACGGACGGTTACGGCTCCGGCTTCGCTGCGCTGCGGGAAGTCCGTGAGGCGTTGCTGCGCTTCAAGGCGTCCAAAAAGCCCATCTACGCCTACAACCAGGTGTATAGCGAACGCGATTACTACCTGGCGTCCGTGGCGGACAAAATCTTTCTCAACCCCTTTGGCGCCATTGAAATGAACGGGCTGGCCTCGGAGATGATGTTCCTGGGCGAAGCCTTCAAGAAATATGGTGTCGGCATTCAGGTCACACGGGTCGGCAAGTACAAATCGGCAGTCGAACCCCTCCTGTTCGACAAAATGAGTCCTGAAAACCGGGAGCAGACCCAAAAGCTGCTGGACGACGTGTGGGGCGAGTTCGTCAGTGGCGTGGCAGCAGCGCGGCAACTGACGCCGGATGACCTCCAGCGTCTGGCCAACGAAAAGGCCTTGCTGGCGGGACAGGAAGCTGTTGCCGCCAAACTGGCCGACGAGACAGCCTATCTCGACCAGGTGCTCGGCGCGTTGCGCAAGCTGACTGAGGTCAATGACGACAAAGCGCCTTTCCGGCAGGTGACACTTCCGGCCTACGCCCGCGTATCGCGGCGTTCACTCGGTCTGGAACGCACCTCACAGAACATCATTGCCGTTGTCTATGCCGAAGGGGAGATCGTGGATGGAGCCGGAAGCGATGGTCAGATCGGCGGCGACCGCCTGGCAAAAGAACTGCGCAAGCTCCGGCAGGACGACCAGATCAAGGCCGTCGTGCTGCGCGTCAACAGCCCCGGCGGCAGCGCACTGGCCTCGGAGGTCATCCGCCGTGAACTGGCCGAAACCCGTGGGGCCGGCAAGCCCGTGGTGGTTTCGATGGGTACGGTAGCGGCTTCCGGCGGGTACTGGATTTCCACGGCCAGCGACAAAATCTTTGCCGCGCCCAACACCATTACCGGCTCAATAGGCGTTTTTGGTGTTTTGCCCAACGTTCAGAAACTGGCCGGCGATTACGGCGTCAAGTGGGACACCGCCAAAACCAATCGCTACGCCGACCTGGGCACGATCACCCGCCCCAAGACCGAAGACGAACTGAAACTCATTCAGGCCAATGTGGATCGCATCTACGATGAGTTCTTGACACGGGTGGCGGAAGCCCGGAAGCTACCCAAGGAAAACGTACAGGAAATTGCACAGGGGCGCGTCTGGTCGGGAGCGGAAGCCAAACGACTCGGACTCGTGGATGAGTTTGGCGGGCTGGAGGCGGCCATTCAGGCGGCTGCCGAACTGGCCAAGCTGGGGAATGACTGGAAAATTGCCGAGTATCCCAAGCGGCGCAACCTGGCTGAGCAGCTTGCCAAGCTGTTCACGGATGAGGAGCCGGAGCGTCTGGTGCAGGGGCCGGTACAACGTGAACTGGAGCAGTTGTGGGCCGAAACGGCGGCGCTGGCTGCGTTCAACGATCCGCTCGGCGTCTATGCCCGGCTTCCCTTCTTGCTTCGTTTCAACTAAAGGCCGACATCGTCACGCTTTTCTGTTTTTGATCTCTGGGTGAGTACAAGGCTATGGATGACGCTCGCATTCGGGATGCACGGATTCTTGTTGTTGATGACCTTGAACTAAACATCAAGCTGCTGGAAAATCTCCTGGCAGAAGCCGGCTACCGGCGGGTTTTCAGCACGACGGACTCACGGCAGGTTGTGGAACTCTACCGCGAGCTGTCGCCCGACCTGGTCATCCTTGACCTGCACATGCCCCACCGCAACGGCTTCCAGGTGATGGAAGACCTGCGCGAAATCGAGCACGATTCCTACATTCCCGTTCTGGTGCTGACCGGACTGCCCGATCACGCCACCCGCCTGCGCGCCCTTGAATCCGGCGCGCGCGACTTTCTGAGCAAACCGTTTGAGCACGTCGAGGCGCTGACCCGCATCCGCAACATGATCGAGGTGCGGCTGCTGCACAATGAGGTCCGGGAACAGAACCGGGTTCTGGAAGAAAAAGTGCGCCAGCGCACGCAGCAACTCCGTGAAACGCAGTTGGAAATTGTGCGGCGGTTGGGACGTGCCGCAGAATACCGCGACAATGTCACCGGCATGCACGTCATCCGCATGAGCCACTACTGCGCCGAACTGGCCCGCGCCATCGGCTGGGACGATGAAGCCTGTGAAATGCTTCTGCATGCCAGCCCGATGCATGACATTGGAAAAATCGGCATTCCCGACCGCATCCTTCTCAAGGAAGGCAAACTGACGCCTGAAGAATGGGAAGTGATGAAGTCCCATGCCACCATCGGGGCGGAGCTTCTTGGCGGCTCAACGTCCCCCCTGATGCAGATGGCGATGGAGATTGCTCTTTCCCACCACGAGAAATGGGATGGGTCGGGCTATCCCAATGGTCTCAAAGGAGAAGAAATTCCCATCGTGGGACGGATTGTGGCGCTGTGCGACGTGTTTGATGCCCTGACGACGGAGCGGCCGTACAAACAGGCCTGGTCCGTCGAAGAGGTCATTGCCGAGATTGACCGGCAGAGCGGCCGGCACTTCGATCCCAACCTCGTGGAAGCTTTCAAGTCCATCCTGCCCAGGATTTTACAGATTCGTGAACGCTACACGGAAAAGGCGGCCACGACGGCCGCAGCGGCCAAACACAGCGGCAGCCACCAGCGGCTCGTGCCGGACGAAAAACACCACCTGCCACCCTACTTTCAGCCACAGGGCTGAGTTCTCCGCAACGTCCGGGGAGACACTTCCGACGGTTTCGTTATCGCCCGGTGGCCAGCCCCTTCCCGACGGCACGGCTTGAGGTGGCATCACAAACCCTTCCGTGCTGTCCGCTTTCGCCTGCATGGCGCCGACCGGCAGGATTTCTGTGCTAGATTCAGCCGCACGGGCCGGGCGGCCCGCCGAGCTTTTTTCTCGACATCGTTTCTTTTTGAGGAAGACCGAAAAGCCATGTCTGGTCATAGTAAGTGGCATACCATCAAACACAAAAAAGGCGCGCTCGACGCCAAGCGGGGCAAAATCACCACCCGGCTCGTCAAGGAACTGACCGTTGCGGCGCGGGTTGGAGGGGGCGATCCGGCCGCCAACCCGCGTCTCCGCAAGGCCATTGCCGATGCCAAGGCGGAGAACATTCCCAACGACACCATCGAGCGGGCCATCAAGCGGGGCACGGGTGAAATCGAGGGCGCAGCCTACGAAGAAATCATCTATGAGGGCTACGGCCCGGCAGGCGTTGCCGTTTTGCTCGAAGCTGCGACTGACAACCGCAACCGTACGGTCAGTGAACTCCGCCATCTTTTTTCCAAGAACGGCGGCAACCTGGGTGAAACCGGCAGTGTAAGTTGGCTCTTCGATCCCAAAGGCGTCATCACGCTCGAAAAGGATGTGAAGTCAGAAGAAGAACTTTTCGAGATTGCCGTCGGCGCTGGCGCTGAAGACCTGCGCGACCTGGGCGAATACTGGGAAATTCAGACCCAACCGGAGGCGTTCGATGCTGTCCTGGCAGCCCTCAAGGCGGCCGGCGTCCCAACGGTTTCGGCAGACATAACGCGCGTCCCCAAAACCTTCGTTCGTCTTGAAGGCAAAGACGCCCAGCAGATGCTCAAGCTCTACGACGCCCTCGACGACCACGATGACGTGCAGAAAATCTCGACCAACTTCGAGATTGATGATGCCGAGTTCGACCGGTTGAAGTAATTCCCTGCCCTGTATGTCATCTCTCGCCGAAGCTCCCGTGCATGCGTTGACTTCCGTCTGGATGTGGCGTGGACAGCGCATGCACTACGCCCGGCGCGGGAGCGGGGAGCCGGTGCTGCTTATCCACAGCCTTAACGCTGCCGCCTCGGCCTACGAAATGCGCAAGGTGTTTCTGGGGCTGGAGGATACCTTCGATGTCATTGCCCCGGACCTGCCCGGCTTTGGCGCTTCCGAGCGCCGGCGGATGGACTACACAGCCAATCTCTATACGGACTTCATCCTTGATTTTTGCCGCGCGCGCATCGGCATCCCGTGCCATGTCATTGCCAGCTCGCTTGGCGCGGCCTATGCCATCCGCGCTGCGGGTCTGGCGCCGGAACTGTTCCGCAAACTGATCCTCATTGCGCCCACCGGCATTCGCGCCCTGGCCGATGAACGTCCCACGCGCCTGCGCCGAACGGCGCGCAACATCCTGTTTTCCCCGGTGGGGACATTGTTCTTCCGGGTGCTCAGCACGCGGCCGGTCATCCGCTACTTCATGACGAACCAGGGCTTTCATGATGCGCGGTGTTTCACACGCGAGCACGCCGACTATCTCTACCGCACCATGCGGGCCAAAAATGCCAAATATGCCCCCATCGCCTTTTTGACCGGCATGGCCAACTGCGACATCAGCCATACCTTCGGTCGGCTTCCGCAGCCGGTGCAACTGGTCTGGGGCCGGAACGCCCGTACCACACCGGCACGTCAGGCCGAAGATTTCCTCGCACGCAAACCGGAGACCCGACTCATCCTGTTTGAGAACTGCGCGCTTCTGCCGCACGACGAACACGCCGACCGGTTCAACCAACTGGCCAGACAGTTTCTCTCCAGCTAACCGCCCTGCATGCCGCTCTACGTGGTGCCAACCCCCATTGGCCATCTGGAAGACATCACCTACCGCGCTGTTCGGGTCTTACGCGAAGCCGACCTCATTGCCTGCGAAGATACGCGCCGGACGCGCCAACTGCTGCACCACTACGGCATTTCGACGCCACTCGTCAGCTATCACGAACACAACGAACGGCTGCGGACAGGTGAACTGCTGGAACGGCTGCGGGCGGGCGACACAATAGCCCTGGTCAGCGACGCCGGCACGCCGCTCATTTCAGACCCGGGCGGACAGCTCCTGCGCGCCGCCATTGATGAGGGGTTGCCCGTCAGCGCCCTGCCCGGTCCATGTGCCGCCACCACGGCGTTGAGCGCCGCCGGACTGTCGGCCGAGGGGTTTCACTTCGTCGGTTTTCTTCCGCCCAAGTCGGCGGCCCGGCGCAAGGCGCTGGGAGGGCTGGCTGAGGAACCGGTCACCCTGGTGTTTTACGAAGCGCCCCACCGGCTGCTGGCTTTCCTGCAGGATGCCCTGACCATACTGGGCGACCGCCCGGCCGTCGTGGCGCGGGAGTTGACCAAACTCCACGAAACCTACGTCCGGGGGACGCTGGCCACCCTTACGGCGCATTTCGGGGCGGAGGCACCGCGTGGAGAGATTGTCGTCCTCATTGACGGGAAGCCCACAGCGCCACCTTCACCGCCGGACGACGGGGGACTTCTGGCGGAAATCGAACGGGGCATCGCGGAACACGGGCTGAGCGCCACAGAAGCCATCCGGCAGACAGCACAGCGTTACGGACTCCCCCGCCGCCAGGTCTATCAGCAGTGGCTACGTCACCGGGCCGTTGCACCACGCGGAGCATAACTGCTATGCCTTGTTTACGCTCATCAGCCCGTGTGTAACCCTATGCTTCCGGCCCCCCATCCGGCTATGGGGCTTTTTGCCATGCGCCATCTCATTGACGACGTTCGTATTCAATCCTTCGAGCCAATCCCAACCCCAAGTGAACTGCGGGACGCCCTTCCCGTCAGCGACCGGGCTGCCGAGACGGTGTACCGTACCCGTGAAGCCATCAAGCGCATCCTGCGCCACGAAGATGACCGCCTGCTGGTGGTGGTCGGCCCCTGCTCCATTCACGACCCACAGGCAGCAATGGAGTATGCTGCCCGCCTGCGCCCCCTGTGTCAGGAATATGCTGATGATCTGGTGATTACGATGCGGGTGTACTTTGAAAAACCCCGCACGACCGTCGGCTGGAAGGGACTCGTCAACGATCCCAACCTGGACGGAACGTTCAATGTACGACGCGGCCTGTGGCTGGCCCGCCACCTGCTCGTGGAGCTGGCTGAAATGCAGGTTCCGGCCGGGAGTGAGTTCGTGGACCTGATTTCCCCACAGTACACGGCCGAACTCGTCAGTTGGGGGGCCATTGGTGCGCGGACCACGGAAAGCCAGTCACATCGTGAACTGGCTTCCGGGCTGTCCTGCCCGGTCGGCTTCAAGAACGGCACTGGTGGTACGATTCAAATCGCAGTGGATGCCGTGCGCTCGGCGCGCGAACCCCACGCCTTCCTGTCACACACCAAGGACGGCCGCTCGGCGTTGTTTCGTACGACAGGCAACCCGGATTGCCACATCATTTTGCGCGGAGGGCGGGTGCCCAACTACGACGCGCACCACGTGGCGGAAGCCGTTCAGTTGATGGAAAGCGCCGGCCTGCCGGCACGCATCATGATTGATTGCAGCCATGCCAACTCCGGCAAAGACCACCGGCGGCAGCCGGTGGTGTGCCACAATGTGGCCACCCAGATTGCGGAAGGCAACCGGGCAATCATTGGCACAATGATCGAAAGCCACCTTGTCGAAGGCAAACAAACCCACGTACCAGGACAACCGCTGGTCTATGGACAAAGCATTACCGACGCCTGCATTGGCTGGGAGGAAACGGAGAAACTTCTGGCCGAGTTGGCCCAAGCGGTACGCCTTCGCCGGCGGTCACTGACGCGGAGCTAACCTCTGCCCCGCGTCAGTGGATGGATACAACCGGTATCACTCTTTGGGAAGCAGCGAGCCAATTGTGCCGAAGACGGTGTCAGCTATGCCTTGGATGGCATTATCCACAGCCTTGTCAAGACCCAGCCGGGCCACTTGGTCGGAAAGGATCTCCGTTCCTTCAATGATGCCGAAGGGCCAGAGCATAAACAGTGCCACAAAGGGAGTGGCCAGCACTGTGACCCCGATGCGGATGAATTCATTACTCCCCAAGGGCGTCCCTTCAAGAAAGCGGTAGGTTTCTTTCCCGGAGCGGTAAATACCAAGGAGGGGCGTTACCGGCAACATGGTCATCGGATAGACATAACCGGTAATCATCAGGTTGGTAAAGCCACGTTCAGTCACAGGAGGGAGGGCGGTGGTTTCGCTCATAACGACTGCGTACCTCGCACGTAAACTGGCTATGCATTCCGGGCCTCGTGACCTTTTCCCTGCATCAGCCGTCAGGGGCCAAAGCCAGCCGGAATGCCGTCGTAGGTTGTGTCGGGGACGCCGTGTGAAAGATGATCCGTCGTAGGGTGCCCCTAGCGTACTCAATCCCTGCCCCAACGTACAACGAAAATCTTGCCGACCACAGCCTGGTCGTTCAATTTCGGCGAAACTTTCCCAGAATCTTTCCAGCAGGAGACAATCCGATGACAGACACACAGCCGACCGAACAGGCATCCATTGGCGCGGCGCTCGGCCGGATTTCCAGTGGCATTTTCATTCTCACCACCGGCGCCGGTCCCAAGGCGACCGGGATGCTGGCTTCCTTCATCAAGCAGGTGAGCTTTCACCCGCCGATGGTCATGGCGGCGGTGCGGCAGGGACGGCCCATCCTGACGCGCCTGCGGGAAAGCGGCGCTTTTGCCGTCAACATCTGCCACAAGCAAAACGGCAAACTCGTGGCGCACTTTGCCAAGGGGTTCGCACTCGATGAGCCGGCGTTCGAGGGGATTCCCCATGAGCCGGCTGTGACAGGCGTGCCGGTGATCCCGGAAGCCCTGGCTTATCTGGATTGTGTCCTGCGGCAGGAAGTCACCGCTGGCGACCACATCCTGTTTCTGGGTGAAGTCGTAGCCGGAAGCGTCACGAGCGAGGGCGAGCCGATGATTCGCATTCGGAAAAATGGTTTTGACTACTGAAATGCTGAAGCCCTGAGCACGGACAACCGGAAGAGGCCGGCCAGTCCGAAGGACAAGGTGTTAGCTATGGCACTGCGCCGCTACAGCGACCCGGTACACCGCATCATCACGCTCGACCGAAGCCTGCCCTTTGATGCGCTGTTGATGGCGCTCATTGACACGCCGGAGTTTCAGCGGCTGCGCCGGATTCGCCAACTCGGACTGGCCTTTGTCGTTTTTCAGGGGGCCGAACACAGCCGGTTTGCCCACAGCCTTGGCGTGATGCACACGATGACGTTAGCGCTGGATACGCTACAGCGCAGCGGCGTCCGGCTCGATGCCCAGGTCTGCGGGCTGGCGCGTCTGGCGGCGCTTCTGCACGACATCGGCCACGGGCCGTTTTCGCACGTCATGGAGAAAGTTCTCCACCAGCGCCATGAAGACTGGACCAAACGCATCATCGGCGATCCGGCAACCGCCATTCACGGACGGCTTACCGGTCACGACCCACAGTTGCCGGACACCCTGATTGCCCTGCTGGAGGGCCAGTTTCGCCCGCGCTTCGCAGCACAACTGGTTTCCTCACAACTCGACTGCGACCGCTTCGACTACCTGCTGCGGGACAGCCTCATGACGGGCGTCAGTTACGGCGGCTATGACCTGCCGTGGATTCTCCATGCCCTGACGGTGGATACCACCAACGACAGCCTCATCGTCCGTGCGCGGGGGGTGCTGGCCGTGGAGGAATACCTGTTTGCGCGCTACCACATGTTCCGCCGGGTGTATTTCCACCACGCCCTGCGGGCGGCCGAAAACATGCTGGTGGCCATGTTCCGGCGGGCTGTGACGCTGACCCACGAAGGCCGACTCGCCTTTCGGCTTTCCGGCACCGCCATGGACAAACTCATCACCGGCGCCCCGCTGACGACAACCGAATATCTCAGCCTCGACGACGCCGACGTGCTGTTTCACATCAAGCAGTGGCAACGCGACCCCGACCCCATTTTGTCTGACCTGGCCGGACGTTTTCTGGAGCGGCGGCTTTTCAAGTCGCTCGACGTTTCGGCCCTCTCATCAGAAGCCATCGCAGAGCTTCGGATGACTCTGGAAGCAGCTCTGGCCCGGCGCGGCTGGCCGCCGGAGTTCTACCTGCTCGAAGACGATGCCGGAGACGTACCGTACTTTGACCCCTACCTGCCCGATGCGCCCGAACGGTACATCATCGTCGAAGACCATCAGACGCACCCCCGCCCGCGTGAGATTTCCGAAGTCTCGGCGGCCGTGCAGGGCCTGCGTCCCTACCGCCTGCGTCGGCTGTGCTTCCCGGAAGACCTGCGCGAGATAGCCCATGCAGCCGTTGGCAATCCGGCCGGCTGAAGGGTCGCCTGGCCGGGATTCGACAAGCCCTGAAGGACACAGTACACTTGCAGTTTTCAGGTTTCAGGAAGCCCTTGCTGCACGGCATCGCTACGACCGATCAGCACCTGTCCCTGAGCTATTCCGCCCTTTTGGAAAGGTAACTGCGCGCTGTGTGCCGTGCTGTGTATCCGGGGTCCTTTGACCCTATCACCAACGGGCATCTCGACATCATCCGTCGGGGCTGCATGCTCTTTGATCACATCACCATTGGCGTTCTCAACAATGAACAGAAAAGCCCGCTGTTCACTGTAGCGGAGCGCATCGAGATGATTCAGGCTGTCGTCACGCCCCTGGCTGAAACCACCCGGACAACCATCGAGGTGGACAGTTTTGAAGGGCTTTTGGTGGACTTCGCCAAGCGCAAGCGGGCCAACTGTATTGTTCGCGGCTTGCGCGCGGTTTCCGACTACGAATACGAACTCCAGATGGCCCAGATGAACCGGCACATGCAACCCGACATCGAGACGGTCTTTCTGATGTCAGCCGACACGTACAGCTTCGTCAGTTCACGGTTGGTCAAGGAAATCTGTTTCCTTGGGCGCTCGGTCCAGCCGTTCGTGCCACCGATTGTCGAAGCCCGTCTCCAGTCCAAGTTCGGGCGTCAGCCGCAGTCCTAAGTCGTCCTGCCAGAGAGACTTGAAAGAGACGGATGCGGCTGCCAGACGGCGGACATCCCACATAACAGGGACGTTGCTGTGCACCCGGCAGCCGCTTATGCCAACAGAAACTTACTTGGCCAGCGCCGCCCGTATGGCTGGTTCGAGCTTTTCTCCACGGGGGTCAACAGCCGCGATCTTGCCATCGTGTCCAATAAGTAACGTGAAAGGAATCGCCGTGACGCCATACTGTTTGGCAATCTGCGTTTTCCAACCTTGCCCATCGTACTCATTGGGAGCTTGGTCTGTCGTCTGCCCTACAACCAGCCCACTGCCCTACAACCAGCCCACACCCCATAGCCACGTCCAGCAAACAACCTGAATGGCTGCCCAGCCAGGACGCGAAAAACCCATACCAAAGACTCTTGAAAATCTTGGGAAAAACAATGCTGGCATCGTCATTTTCCTTTCTCCAGGAAAGCCGTTCAGGCTCCGGCGATTGGCAATGTGCTCACAAAGTGTTGGCAGTGAAGCCAATTTGGCATCCATCAGTCTGTAGCTGGTGAAAGCTGATGACCACCCGGCAGGCTGGTGGACTTCCTCACACCCAGACCATTGAGCAGTGAGGCCACGCCAACATAGCCGTAGCCAAGGACAAAGATGGAAAGAAACGGCAGCACACCCCAGATTTCACTGTGAACGGCATAGGCAATCGTCAGCACAAAGTACAGGGTCATGCCAATCTCAAGCAGGGGGAGCCAGCCCATCGTCCTGCGGTATTTTTTCTGCTGCCAGCTTTTTTCCTGTGTTTTCTCATCAATAGCATATTTTGGTGTTCTGACAAAACCGCTCTGAATACCGAGCAATGCCTCCAAAACAGCCTTGGCGTTGCTGATTGAAATCCCAACTCCGATGGACATGGCCAGATATATGAGCAGCAGGTTCTTCCAGGTGCTCCCATGAAGCTCTTTGAGGGATATAAAGTAGTATGATGTCACTGAAAACGTTGAGAGCAGCAGAAAGGGGACATCCAGGAGCATGAGATGAAACAACCCCTGATTGTAGCGCACAATCAGGACTGGAAGGTGAAGCAGGTGAAAGACAATCATGAGCGGGTAGATGAGATTGCCTGACAGGTGAAAGAAGGTTTCAATTTTGGCATGAAGCGGCAGGTTCAATCCACCCAGGCGGGGTAGGATTTTCAGGGCCACCTGCGTATAGCCCTTTGCCCAACGACGCTGTTGAACCTTGAAAGCATTGATGTCAACCGGAAGTTCAGCCGGTACGTCTTCATCGAGAATATAAACAAATTTCCACCCCAGAAGCTGGGCGCGATAGCTGAGGTCAGTGTCTTCGGCCAGGGTATCAGCCTGCCAGCCGCCCGACCAGACAATGGCTTCCCGCCGCCACATGCCGGCCGTTCCGTTGAAATTGAAAAAGCCGCCACTGCGGTGGCGTGCCGTGTGCTCGATGACAAAGTGCCCATCCAGCATGACGCTTTGCACACGGGTCAACAGATTGTAGTCAGCATTGAGGTGACTCCACCGGAACTGGACAACCCCCACCCGTGGCTCCGTAAAATAGTGAATCATCTTACGGATGCAGTCGGGCTTGGGCTGAAAATCAGCATCAAAAATCAGAATGAACTGCCCCTTGGCCACCTTGAGACCTTCGCTGAGCGCCCCGGCCTTGAAACCGGCACGGTTCGTCCGGTGAAGATAGACCATATCCAATCCTTGGGCGGCATACCGCTCAACAGCCGCTTTGGCAATGGCCCGGGTTTCGTCCGTTGAATCATCAAGGACCTGAATTTCCAACTTGTCCTTTGGATAATCCAGTGCCGCACAGGCAGCCAGCAGGCGCTCGACCACATACATTTCATTGAACAGCGGAAGCTGAACGGTCACATGTGGCAGATTATCTTCGTCAAAACGGGCTTTCGGCTGCGGACGGAACTGGTGATAACGTAAAAACAGGTACGTGATTCTCAGGCGATAAGCACCGTAAACAGCAAGGATGAACAGCAGTCCAAAGTAGAGAATGAAAATTGTCCAGTCCAGTGCGTCCGAGGTGTACAGGTAGCTGATGTTGTTGGTACGTGAAAATTTCTCCAGTCCGGGCAGCATCCGGGCAGCGCTCTCCAGCAGGGAAACAAAACCGTTTGTATTCAAATCAGGCAGGATGGGATTCATAAGCAAGGCAGCAGCAGCTCCAATCGGCAGCCGGGTTACTTGATGTTGTAATTTTTTATCTTGCTGTTGAGGGTGGTTGGATTGAGACCCAGCAGCTTGGCCGCACGGCTCTGGTGGTTGCGGGTCAGCTCCAGAGCGCGACGAATCAGCTCAATCTCAAACTGTGCCACGACATCGTAAAAACGTATGCCATGGGAAATGTCGAGTGAGGATGACAGCAACCCACCAGGCAGGGACTGAAGCTCTCCCTGTACCGGAGGGTTGAGAATCTCATCCCGCAGACACTCCATGGTCAGGGAGTTCGTCCGTGAGATGACAACGGCCCGCTCGATGACATTTTCCAGTTCGCGCACGTTTCCCGGAAAGGGATAGGCTTCAAGCAGCGCCAGCACGTCGGGGTCAATGTCTTCTGACATCTGACGCTGGTTTTCTGCGTTGTACTTGCGGATGAAATGCCGCGCCAGCGGCAGAATATCCTCCGGGCGCTCACGCAGGGGCGGGAGCTTGATGTTGATGACATTCAGGCGGTAGAACAGGTCTTCCCGAAATTTGCCGTCCATCACGGCCTGTTTCAGGTCGAGATTGGTGGCGGCCACGATGCGGGTGTCCACCCGGTGGGGTGTGGTTTCCCCCAGTGGGATGAACTCCCGCTCCTGGATGACGCGCAGCAGTTTGCTCTGGGTTTCAAAGGAGATGTTGCCAATTTCATCCAGAAACAGTGTCCCGCCGTCGGCAATGTCAAAGAGACCTTTTTTGGCGGTAAAAGCGCCGGTAAAAGCGCCCCGTGAATGGCCGAAAAGTTCGCTTTCCAGAAGTTCGGTGGGAATGTTGCCACAGTTGACGGGAACGAACTGCCCGGTCTTGGCCCGTGGGCTGGCAAAGTGGATGGCACGCGCAATGAGTTCCTTGCCGGTTCCTGATTCCCCCTGAATCAGAACCGTCGTCCGGGCGGGCGCAATCTGCTCAACGAGGGCCAGGATGTCCCGCATGGCGGCGCTGCGGGCAATGATGCCCAGCTTGTCGGCACTTTGCTGAAGGGTGCGTCTGAGCTGGGCGTGCTCTTCGTCCTTGCGCCGGCGCCGGATGCCGGCCTCGACAACCCGCAGAATATCCTCGTTTTCAAAGGGTTTACGGATACAGTTGAAAGCGCCACGCTGCCAGGCACTGACGGCCGTTTCAAACGTGGCATAGGCGGTAATCATGATGACGACAGCTTCCGGGTCATGGGCCAGCAGGGACTCCAGGGTGGGAAGCCCCCCTATCCCCGGCATTGAAACGTCGAGGAGCACAACATCGAAAACGTGCTCCCGGTAAAGGTTCAGCCCTTCCTCACCGGTTCGGGCCAGCTTGACGCTGTACCCGGCGCTGGAGAGCAACGTCTCCAGCACGTCGCGCATGACTTCCTCATCATCAACAACCAGCAGCGAGCCTTTCCTTGGCATGTTTCAACCCCAACGCACAGCCACACCGGCCCCTAGCCCCGGAGCTGTTCCAAAACAGTGAAGAAGTTTGGGAATGATACGCCCACACAGCCAGCATCATCCAGGGTGGTTGGCCCGTCTGCCACCAGCGCGGCAACGGCAAAGGCCATGGCAATCCGGTGATCGCCGGCTGTTTCGATGCTGGCGCCCCGAAAGTGTTGGCCGCCGGGCACCGTCAGGCCGTCGGCACGCTCTTCAACCTCCACGCCCATGGCGCGCAGGTTGCGCACAATCAGCGCCAGGCGGTCACTTTCCTTGACCCGCAGCTCGCTGGCATCGGCAACGTCAACTCCGTGGAAACACGCCCCCAGAACGGCCAGCACCGGCACTTCATCAATGGCATTGGCCGTCAACGCCCCTTTCAGCCGCAGTGGCTGCGACGGACGCGGGGTTCCGGCGTTCACCTGCAAGTCACCGATGGGTTCGCCGCCAACCAGACGCTCATTGACGACCTCGATGGCGCATCCGGCTTCCCGAAGCACAGTCAGCAAGCCGGTTCGTGTCGGGTTGAGTCCAACATCCCCGATAACCAACGCAGCCGATTCGACCATCAAACCGGCGGCCAGCCAAAACGCGGCGGCTGAAAAATCTCTTGGTGCACACAGCCGTCCGGGACTCTGCAAGAGACAGCGCCCGGCTATGGTGCGCGCCACTCCCTGGCAGATGACAGGCGCACCGAAAGCACCCAGCAACCGCTCGGTATGGTCACGGGTCGGAACCGGCTCCAGCACTGTCGTTTCACCTTCAGCAAACAAGCCGGCCAGCAGCAGGCAGGACTTGACCTGGGCGCTGGCAACCGGCGGCTCGTAGGTGATGCCACGCAAGGCCCCACCCCGGATCGTGAGCGGGGCGAGATTGTCGTCCGTGGCAGAGATGGTTGCCCCCATCTGCCGCAAGGGTTCAATGATGCGGCGCATGGGACGGCGGCGCAGCGAGGCATCCCCCGTAATGCTCGTCTCAAAGGGCTGGCCGGCAAGGATACCGGCCAGCAAGCGGATGGTTGTCCCGGAGTTGGCGGCATCCAGCATCTCCGCGCTCGGCTGCAAGCCGGTTCTTCCCACCCCGCGGATACGCACACCGCCGTCTGCTACTTGAAGGCTGGCGCCAAGTCGGCGGAGGCAGTCCAAGGTCGCGGCACAGTCCGCACTCTCCGAATAGCCCTCGATGAAGGTCTCGCCTTCAGCAATGGCAGCCAGTATCGCCATGCGGTGCGAGATGGATTTGTCACCGGGCAGGCTGACCTTTCCCCGCAGCCGCCGGACAGGTTCAAGACGCCGGGCGATGCCAGACTCTGCGGCCATGGTCACCGTGACAGCAGGCTCCCCACGTAGTTGAGCAGCTCGTTGGCGCTTTCGGGGGTGTACCCATGCTTTTTCACCAGCCGGTCAATGACTTCGTTGATCCGCCGCAACTGATCAGCATCCGGTGACTTGGTCGAGGTGGTGATTTTGACGATGTCCTTCAAATCAGCAAATATCTTTTTCTCGATAGCTTCTTTGAGCCGCTCGTGGGAATTGTACTCAAACCGCTTGCCTTTGCGCGCATACGTCGAAATGCGGATGAGGATTTCCTGCCGGAACATGTTTTTGGCATTTTCTGAAATCCCAATCTGCTCTTCAATGGAGCGCATCAGCCGTTCATCCGGCTCCATTTCCTCTTCTGTGATGGCGTCCTTGATTTTTTCCTTGTTGCAGTAAGCCTCGACGTTATCCAGGTAGTTGTCGCAGATGTTTTTGGCCATTTCTTCAAACGAATAGACAAAGGCCCGCTGCACTTCGGTCTTGGCGATTTCGTCGTACTCCTTGCGCACCAGTGTGATGAGGTTGAGGTACTTCTCGCGCTCTTCAGCCGTAATTCCGGTGTGCTGCTCGAAACCATCCCGGATGGCCCGCAGCGCATCAATCGGCGTGATGTACTTCTTTGATTCCTGCACCAGGGCATTGGACAGGCGGTTGATGATGTAGCGCGGCGAGATGCCAAACATTCCCTCCCGGACGGTTTCGGCCTTGAGTTCCTTGACATCCTTGCTCTTGAAGCCATCCACATCCTCCCCGTCGTAGAGTTTCATTTTCTTGACGAGGTCCACATTGGCGCGCTTGGGTGGTTCGAGGCGGGTCAGCACGGCGAACATAGCGGCGACGCGCAGGGTGTAAGGGGCAATGTGCACGCCCTGCAGGCTGCTTTGCGAGAGCAGTTTTTTGTAGATTCGCTCTTCCTCTGAAACCTTGAGGTTGTAGGGCACCTTGATCATGATGATCCGGTCCTGCAAGGCTTCATTTTTCTTGTTGCCGACAAACGCCTGGTACTCATTTTCGTTGGTGTGCGAAATGATGACCTCGTCGGCGTAGATCATCGCGTACCGGCCGGTTTTGATGGCCTGCTCCTGCGACAGTGTCAGCAGTGAGTAGAGAAATTTCTCATCGCACTTGAGGATTTCGATGAACTCCATCATGCCGCGATTGGCAACATTGAGTTCGCCATCGAAGCGATAGGCGCGTGGATCGCTTTCCACTCCGACTTCGCCAATCGTTGAAAGGTCAATCGAGCCGGTCAGCTCGGAGACATCCTGGGATTTGGGATCGCTTGGTGCGAACGTGCCAATGCCCACCCGATCTTTTTCCGAAAAGACAATCCGTTCGACAATGACATCCTCGTGCCGTCCCTTGTAGGTGTGCTCCAGATCGTAGCGGGCTTGCGGGCTGAGTTCACCTTCAATGTAGATGCCGTAGTGCTTCTGGATTTCGGGGCGCAGTTCCTGGGGAATGAGATGCATGGGGTCGCCGTGCATCGGATCGCCCTTGATGGCATACACGGCGCCCGCCTCGGTGCGTGTCCATTTCTCCAGTCCCCGCTTGAGCAAAGTGACGATGGTGGACTTTCCTCCCCCGACCGGGCCCATCAGCAGGAGAATCCGCTTCCGCACCTCCAGGCGTTGGGCCGCCGACTTGAAGTACTCGACCAACTGTTCAATCGCCTCATCAATGCCGAAAAGCTCCTCGCTGAAAAAGTTGTAGCGCGTGATCTCATCTCGCGTGCCTGGATTGATGACCGTCGTGCCAGCAGCCAGAATCATGTCGCAGATGCGGGCATGTGCCAGTTGCGTGAGCTGAGGCCGCTTGACCGCCATTTCAAAGTACTCACGGAACGTCCCTTCCCAGTGCAGCGAAGCACGATCACGCCGGTGTGCTTCCAAAAGTTGGGCAATATCGGGCTTTGAGGTTTCGGTATCAGACATGGTAGCGACTCCCGTCACGGACGATGAGATGCAGACATCAGGCGCAAACAGACTGCGCGGGGTAGCTGCGTCGGGGACGCAGGCTGACGATGCGGGAAAAGTATGGGCGCATTCGGCGTCAGCGTCAATTGTCACATAGATGGAACGGCTTGAGGGCTTCCGGTGAAACTGACACTCTATCTTGAAACTTCGGTTGTTGGCGCGTACCTGGACAACGATGACCCCTTCCGCCGTGACCTCACCCTGCGGTGGTGGGAGTATGACATGGGGGAATACCAGGCGTTTGTCTCGCCGCTAGTTTACCACGAACTGGAGCAACTCGCCGAACCGTACCGCTCCGCCTACCTCAACCTCATCCGTCCGCTCCCACAACTGCCGCTCCGGGATGAAGCCACCATGCTGGCCGCTGGCTACGTTGGCGGCGGTATCTTTCACCGGCGGTTTCTGGCCGATGCCTTTCACGTCGCCCTGGCCTCAGTTCACAACATAGACTTTTTTGTGACGTGGAATTTCGGGCATATTGCCAGTATCCACCGACAGGCACGGGTGCGGCGCTTCAACCTCATCAGCGGCTTTCCCTGCCCCATCATCGTAACCCCTGAGTTTCTGGTGATGACCGGTATCTAGCGCCCACGCTGACGACATCCTTCGCCGGAGAGGCTCACGCACTGTCATGAAGCGAGTTCTATTGGTTGATGACGACCAGGCCGTACTCCAGATTGTATCCAAGTGGCTCAGCCGCTACCAGGACACCTTCACCATCATCACGGCCGAACACGGACGGGAGGCGCTTGACATCCTGATGCACCAACCCGTGGATGTCGTGGTGACGGACCTCCAGATGCCCGTGATGGATGGCTTCGAGCTGATTGCCCACCTGCTCAGCGAGCAGGTCCACATCCCCATCATCATCATGACCGCCATGGTGGTCAGCGCTGTCGAAAACCGCCTGCAGGGCGTCGGCGCCTTTCCGGTCATCCGCAAGCCGCTCAGCGTCACGGCGCTCCATAACCTGATCTGCAATGAACTCGACGCCCGTCAGCAGGGTGTCATCCAGGGGTTGACCCTGCCTTCATTTCTCCAGCTTCTGGAAACTGAGCGCAAAAGCTGCGCCCTGCGGGTTACGGCCAACGGGCGCGTGGGGTATCTCTACTTCTGCGACGGCGACCTCTTTCACGCCGAAACCGGCGAAAGCTCCGGTGAAACCGCAGCATACGACATCCTGTTGTGGGAAGCGGTCAAGCTTCAGATGGCGACACTGCCAGCGACGCCCCCTCCGAAAACACTCCATGACCGCCTCATGGGGCTGCTGATGGAAGCCTTCCGCCGCCGGGATGAAGCCGAGGAAGCCCGCTCCCGGGCCGGCGCAGCGCCCCACCGTCCACCCCAGCCAGACGTGGAAGCCGGACGCATGGCAGCGCCCCAGCCGCCGGGTGATCAGGAAGAAGACAAAGTGAATGGGCAGCCGTTCACTGCCGTGCCAGCCACGGAACGCCAGATGACCGAAGCGGCGCTCAAAGCCGCTGCCTTGATACTGACTCTGGCCGATCACATGTTGGCGTCCCCCGTCGAGGCGTCGAAGGTTTACGCCCTGGCGCCCGAACTGTCGCACCGTCTTGCATCCGCGGACTTCCCGCAGCAGGCAACCCACCTGCTGTACCTGTTCGACGGACAGCGCACGTTTGGGGAGATTGTGGCCCCCCTGCCTGACCAGGCCGCCGTTCTCACGTTTCTTGCCAATGGGCTGAAGGCCCTTGACCTGCTGCATGAAGCACACGACACCACCCCCGCAGACCAGCTCACACGGGCAGAGGCCGCACCCACAGCCACGGAGTGAGCACAAAAAGGCTCCCAGGCAAGGCTCTCATGACGGCGCCCGACAGCCATACCAGCGTACCTGCGCCGGACAAGTGGCAGGAAAAATACCGTGACTTTTTCGCAAATCCAGCTATGCTAGGCGTCTCCGGTGTGTTGTCGAATCACTACCCCGCACATCCCTGCCTGTGGTGCTACCCCGCGTCCAAGTGGAGTGGCAGGTGGTCAGATACACAGGCGGCGGGGGTGTCCGGTCATCGCAAGCCCCGGTGAGTCTGTTTCGCATACCATCCCCCAAAGCAGGTAACGCACGCCATGTCAGCCCCCATGTCTGTCAGCGATACGTCCCTGTCCCCGGTCTCATCCCCACCGGAAAGCGGGCCGAAAGATTCCCTTCAGGTTTTGCCAGCCCTGACCCGCCTGGTGTACCGCTGGTGTGTGGGTCTCATCAATCGCACCCTGGAACGGTTCCCGACACTTCAGCATGGGATTAGCCGTCTTGAGGCCGCCGAAATGACCATTCGCCGTCTCCGCCAGGAGCGGGATGAGGCGCTGGGATTTCTTCGTGAACGCAACCAGGAATTGGCGCACTATGACACAGCCGTGCGTAACCTGTTCTCGGTTGTCAGTGAAGCCACCCGCGAGATGGAGGATATCCGGCAGGCCTTGTTGACACACGAAATGCACGTCGCCGAGCATCTTCGCCAACGCGAAGACGACATCCTCCAGCTTCAATACCGCTTGCAGGAAGCGGCTGTGGACATGGAGGAGGTCCAGGCCGATCTGAACGATCTCGAACTGGCGGTGCGCCGCCATCTTCACCATCTTGGGCGGCGGATCGAAGCTGCCGACCTGGCATTGTTTGGCATGCTGGAAGTGGCAAAAGAAACCGAAGGTGAACTTGACCTGCTGGCCCAGCAGGCGCAGCGGCAACACAAGTTGTTTTCCCGTGTGTATGGCGAATCCCTCACCGAACAGGAACGGCTGACACAGGAGATAAACACCCTCGTTGCGGAAGCGGCCCAGACCAATGAGATGACGGCGAAGCACATCCGGGCTCTGGAACAGGAGGTGGCTGCACTGCGTGCGCGTTAGCTTCACCCACTGGGGCTGAGGTGCACTGGCTCGACGTTGCCCTCACTCAGGACGACAGGTTCTCCTTACGGCACACAAGACATCCACAACCCCCTCACCATCCTTTCGTAAGCCAGGTATTGTGGTAATTCACTGATGGAAACGCATCCCTACACCCTGCGCCGTATCATCCAGGAAACACCGGATGTGCGTTCGTTTATCTTCGATTTCGCTGATTATCCCTTTGGTTTCACCCCGGGGCAGTTCGTCATTGTTCATCTTGATGACAAACATCAGGCACCGCTGACCGTCAGCTCGTCTCCCCACGATCAGAAGTACTTCCAGCTAACGGTCAAAAGGACCGGTAACTTTGGCACGCAGTTTTACGACCGGATGCAGGTGGGAGACACCGTTTCCGTCGGGCGTCCGATGGGACAACTCAAGCTTCAGACAGACAGCCTCGATCCGGTCTGTTTCATTGGCTGTAACTACTGTATTCCGGCTGCACGCAGCTTTTTTTACTACATGCTTGTCCGTCAGCCGGAACGACGCATGACGCTCTTTCATGAAGTCACTGATCCCAGTCAGGTACTCTACGATGGTGAGTTTAAGCATTTTGAGCAGAACAGTCCCCTGACCCGTGTCATCCTGCTCAATCAGCCAACCCGTCCGGCAGGGTGGTTCGGAGGTCTGGGACGTGTCACGCCGGTCATGGTGAGAAGCCTTTACCTTGAAAATCCCAATACGAAATTTTACGTCGCCGGTGAATATCCTGAAGTAAAGTTCTATCAGCAAACTCTCCAGTCGGCTGAGATTCCCAAAACAAGTATTTTTGTCGAACGCTGGAGCTAAGCCCCATGAAAACCCTCACCCTGCAACCGATCAACAAAACGATTTCGGTCAAAACGGACACCAAGGTTCTCGACACCCTGCTGGCCTCACAGTGCGAAGTGGCCATGGCGTGCGGCGGCATGGGTCTGTGTGCAACCTGTCACGTGTTTGTCATCAAGGGTGAGGAAAGTCTCACGCCCCGCACCGAACGGGAGATTCGCACGCTGGGCACGATTACCGGCGCCACGGCCCGGTCACGGCTCTCCTGCCAGGCGCGCATCATTGGCGATGGCGTGGTCGTCGAACTCCCTGAAGGCATGTATCTCCAGGACATCGAAGACCTCCGCGTGCTCGTCGGCAAGCGGGCCGAGGTGCCAATTTTGCACCCCCGCGATGGTCGGGTGCTCATTGAACGCGGGAAAATCATCACGAAGTCCAGAATCCTGGAGCTGGAAGGCGAAGATTTTGACATGTCGAAGCTCGCGGCGTCAGCTTCCTGAACGTGGCGTCAGCCGCCTGAAAAAGCCGGGCACGATGCCAAGCAGCCCGATCTAAAACAAATTGACAACAGCTAAAAAAAGCAGTAACGTTCACAGCATCAGACACAACACCCCGCCAACGCATCCATCTTCACCCCAACCTCGCTGAGGAGTGTCCGCCCATGGCAATTAATGTGGCCGATGGTGGTATCAAGAACTACCACAACTATTTTGTCCCTGAAGACTTCCTTTCCCGTGACTCACGCACCCGCACCATCCGGCTTCGGGATGGGCAGCGTGGTGTCTATGCTTCTGAAGATTTCATCACCAGCCTCCACGCCGGACTCGATGAAGAAGTCGGTGACGCTTCCAGCCTTGTCATGTACAAAAGCGGCTACGAATGGGGCGTCAGCGACATGAAGCGTTTTGCCGAAAAAATGCGTCATGAATTTGGCGGCGGAAAGCTCGATATATGGCAGATGAACCGCAAGTTCGTACTGGAGTCCTGGTGGTGGCCGCTGACGACTGAAGGCTGGGGAGCCTGGGCAATTGATTTCAGCTTTGAAAAGCAGGGCATGGTCTTTGTCACCATCAAGAATTCAGCCGTTGCCAAAGCTATGGAGCAGGTCGGAAAACCGGTCTGCTACATGTATGCCGGCATGTTTGCCGGTGTTTTCAGCGTGTTTGACCGCGAGGAACGGGGTGGTATCGAAGTGCAGTGCTACTCGATGGGAAATGACTGCTGCAAGTTCATTGTTGGCTCGCAGAAAAAGGTCAATGCGGCTGAATTCTGGCGCCGTGAAGGTGCGTCAGCCAAAGAAATCATGGAAAAGCTCGTTGACTGATTGCCTTGCGTGCAACACCGGCGGTGGTGTCCGTCATCCACCGCCGTTGACATTATCTGCCGACATCACGCACACATCGAAAACTCCATGACAACACTGAGCCTGTCACTCCCCCAAGATTTGCTCGACGAACAGGAAGCCCTGCTGGCACGCATCGCACGGTGCCGTGAAAAACTCAACCTGGCGATGCAGCGCGCCCGGGTGGCTCTGAGTCTGGAAGATACGGCCGAGGTCTTCTTCACGGAAATGGTGCCCTGGGCCCAGCGCGGCGCGGCGGCGGTGCGCTCCGTCGTCGTTCGTCCGGCCACAACCCGTTTGACGGCTATCGCCCGCACGAGCGGCGCGCTTCCGTCGCTTCCGACAGCCGTCGCATCTGGGGTTGCGTCTGGTGCGGCCTCCGCGCTGGCCCCGGTTGTCACACCGCCGGCAGCAGTGGCCGCCTCGGTCGCCGCCTCCCTGGTTGTGGGTACAGCGGATACAACGGCTGCTGACGAAGAAACGGCACTGGCCTTCTTCCAGAGTATTCCCTGGAACCCAGGCGGCGGCAGTACCCGCTCTGGACGTTCTCCCTGGTCGGGCGCCGGGACAAGCGACTTCCTGCGCGCGGCGACGGAAAGCGCCGTGCGCGCTTCAAAATCCAAAAACTAATCCCACTGGACTGATTTCACCGCAGTCCCCCGGAGATGTCTGCGGGCTGCGGTGGTGTATCAGCGCAGAGGACTTCCGCACCAAGGCTTTTTTGGAGGTCATCCACATCTATGACATCACCTGCCGTGGCTCTTCCCCCACATCGTCACCCTGAGCTGGCGAACATGTTCCGGCAAGCCGAAGGCAAATACTTCACGGATGCCGAGTTTGCCAAGCTGGAAAGTCTTTACCCCAGCCTCAAGGCGCACATCGAGGCAGCCAAAGACATACGCGCCAAAGAAACCGGCATCGTGGGGCGCAGCGTGAAAGAGATTTACACGATGTACCCCTACGAGCAGCACCATGAGCACGCCACGGCAAAATGTGTCCGTGATGCGCGCTACGTGCTTTCGTACGCCACGCTCT